>UEXM01000378.1_pt1 | contig 48618 bp, 41 predicted proteins | sample 1796661 | NCBI WGS metagenome assembly UEXM01 (sample SAMEA4772469, study PRJEB27181) | metagenome | reverse complement strand
GATCGATTCCGCAATAATATTTATGTAAAGTAGTATAGAATTTCATTGAGCTTTCTCCTGTTGGTTTGGTCGCCTTGAAGTTTAGCTCAGTGCTAGACTTCGGGGAGAAGGCTCAATTAGTATCAAGTTGCTTAAACGGACAAAAAACAGCTGGCTTTTGCTCGTTCCTCGCTAATTTTAGCCAGCTATTTTATTGCCGCTTAGCAAAGCGTATGTGTCAGTGGTTTCTATATCAGGGAGAGTATTTCATGACTAAAAATGTAGCGAATATAGCGTTTGAGATTCCATCACCAACATTTCAAGTTTCAGCAAGTGTAAGTGAAATTTTAGATGTAATGGATGTAATTGGCTTTCAAGACCAAGGTAGAGAGAAAGTAGCAGAAGTTATACATGATAAATTTCAAGATTTAGTTACTGGTCATACAGGTTGCATTCCTCCCGAATTATTTGAGTATGCAGATACAATAATGGAAGTTGTTACGTACCTATCAAAAATTTCCACATAATTTTAAAGGACACCCATTCTAATATCTAATTGAGTGAACCCCTGTTGAACTTCTCGTTAAACTCAGTAACTTACAGCATCTACTTTTATTTTTTATCAAAAATGCATGAACAACTGCACTAATGCATTGAGTTCATGTAACATTCTTAAATAAGTTATGAAACAGAGAATACAGTGAAACTACAAGATAAAAATGTCTTATTATTTGATTTAGATGGCACCTTAGTCGACAGCGCTCCAGATCTCGCCTTAGCGGTTAATCGCATGTTAGCCGATTTAAACCGAGCTGAATTTGATGAAGACACTATTCGTAGTTGGGTTGGCAATGGCGCTAAAATATTAACAGAGCGGGTCCTGTCAGGCTCAGCAGAAATTGATGAAACACTTAATAAAGCTTTTGCTGCAGACGCGCTAACTAAGTTTTTAGCTCATTATAAAGAATGTGTTTGTGTCAACTCTGTTTTGTATGACGGTGTGCGTGATGGCTTAGTAACTTTAAAGCAAGCGGGCTATCGACTAGCTATTATTACCAATAAACCCGAGCAATTTATTCAACCTATTTTAACTGGTTTAGCGCTAGACGATCTCTTTGAACTGCTGATCGGCGGCGATACCTATCCAGTGCGTAAGCCACAGCCAGAGCCACTCTTTGGTGCGATGGAACAATTGGCCGTGAGTGTTGAGCAGTGCGTGATGATTGGCGACTCTAAAAATGATATTTTAGCGGCGCAAGCGGCAAATATGGCAAGTGTGGGCCTGACTTATGGCTACAACTATGGTGAAGATATCAACCAATATCAACCAAACTGGTGCTTTGATAACTTTAGTCAGTTTGTTGCAGCCTTTAAAGCTTAAAGCTTCTAACTTAAAAGTCTGAAGTTAAAAGTTTAGCGCAAGCGCACTAGGATAATCACGCTGCTTGGCCAGCGCTATCGCCCGTTTTGTTACATCGCTGTCACTACTTTGCTGACTCACAGGAAAGTAGTGATGCTTATAAGGCGCGGTCAGTGCCGACTTTTCAATTAGCCCACAACAAACAAGGTCGGCTAAAATAGCATCGGCCGCTTCTAATGCTGAAGAGGCTTTGACTATTTCAGCGCGGGCATAGTGTTTACTGTCGAATGACACGTCTGCGGCGCGCAGGTCTGGATCTTGTCCCGGAATTTGTTGTGCGCCAAACAAGGGCTTGGCAGCAACTGTTGCGCTGCTAAAGCTTGGCATATATTGCGCTATGTGGCCAATAGAGCCTAAAGTTCGATGATTTACTAACTGAGCAGGCCATTGCTTGTCAATTTTTTCGATAAACTTAGCAGGCAATTGAGGTTGGGCGCTATTGGCTGAGCTACTGACTAAACCTTGTTCGAACAAGGTAATATCTTGTGTCATACCGTGTAGTTGGAAATAACCGTCAGGGTAGGGCGTTAATTGTGCCATACCTTGAGGTGTACCTCGCTCACCATGAAATACGATTTCGGGCCATGCGCCTTGGTATTGCGGCCAATGCGCTACATAGGCCGCTTTAAACTCGACCATGCGTTTGCGTTTGGTCTTGAGCATGTCATCAATTTCACCACTTTTAAAACCACAAGCATTGATCACATAGTCAAATTCTTGCTGATTTTGTTTGCCGCTATTGTTATCTTCAGTGGTTATCTGCCAGCCTAAATGGTCAGTTTGTGCTGATATGGCAACCACCTTACGATTTGTTTGCAAATGACAATTGTCAAGACGTTCAATGGCTAAGGTGGCTATTGCAGCTAAACGAAAAGCAGACATACCATATTCTTGTACTAGCACAATAGGAAATTTAATGGCGTCTAAATTAGTATGATTGGCAAAAGCTATTAGCCAATCGGTTGGGCATTGTGCTTTTTTCGGAATAGGCTTACCAATGAGCGGTTCGATGTCAGCTCGCGTAAAACATTGAAAGTAGTCTGCCGGCTCGCCAATCACTTTATTCGCTAGGTCATTGCTTACTAACCTTTCGTATTCTGCCCGCAGTTTTTCTAACCTAGGTAATAAGTCTTCAGGTTGGCCTTTGTCTGTTTTAGGCAATGCAATGATCGTGGGTCTTACGTTTATACAGGAAGGATAAACTTTAACGGTATCAATCGATTGTTTGAGCAAAATAAGACATTGTTGGTCAGAAATTTCTCGATATAAATTACCACCGGCATGTAAATGACACATTGGCGGACCATTGACCAAACTTGGGCCTTTTTCAATTAAGGTGGTATCAAGACCAAGTTCAGCAAAGCGCAACGCAATGGTAGACCCAGCAACACCACCACCAATAACTGCAATTTTGGCCGGGCTTGATAAGAGAGGTTGATAAGGCATGGGTTTTTTATTCATCAAAATTTTATCGCGCGATTAGATTAGGTGTATAAAGCTGCAAACGCTGCATGATATACGTTTGAATATCGTATTGCGATCGCTAAACGTGTATTTAATGTGTCATTGATTAATCGTTAAGCAATTCCGCTTTAAATTAAAAGTAAATTAAAAAATATAAAGGATATTCAACTAGCTAAAATGAGTATTTAGTTAATCTACTCGTCAATCTAGCGACGGTTAAAGCCCAATTAAAAAATAGTGATGAGTGTGGGAAACCATAAGTCTGTTAATCGTTAGAAAACTTGGTACAATGCCATTTTTTGATTTTAGGTGGCTAATGAATAAAGGTAATGACCCGCTACACGGCGTGAAACTTGAACAAATTCTAATTGAACTCGAGAAAGAAGTTGGTTGGGATAAGATGGGTGAGTTACTGAATATTCGTTGTTTTCTTAATAAACCGCGCCTTAAATCAAGTTTGAAATTTCTTCGTACAACCCCTTGGGCACGTAGTCGAGTTGAAATTTTATACCTGAAAACCTTTTGTAGTAAAAATAAAGGTACAGGGAGCGCAATCAGGGGCATACTTGCTCAAAAAACATCAGTAGCAGAAAAAACCTCTAACAAGCCTACGCCGTTTGTTTGGCCAACGTAGCAAGATAAACAAATACAATAAATAAACATGCTCCTAGCACTGACGTGATGCAATAATTTGCTGTCAGTGCCATTGATTTAATTGAATGGCTAATTAATTTGATAGCTTGTGCCAGCTTCATTTAATGCTCGATAAAAGTCTTCAATTTCGCATGTTTCTTCTAATTGACAGATCACTCGATATTTTTCTATGGCTGGCTGGTAACCTTGCAAAGCGGCCTGAAATAACCAATGGGCAGCATTTTCAATATCGCGACTGCCTTCAATGCCGGTTAAGTAGAGCTCAGCTAAATTGGTTTGGCCTGGCGCATAGCCTAATTCTGCAGATTGTTGTAATAATACGAAAGCTTGTTCAAATCTATCAGCAATATAATTTGCGTTAAGATAGGCCATTCCTTGCGTGTTTTGTCGTTTTCCGGGGATATAACGCCACGCTTTTTTCGCTTCTGTTGTGCTACTCACCGGGTTACCATCAATCATATAAACGGCTTTATTTCTGCCGATCATATTAAAATCTGGACGTACTACTCGATAAATAAAACCCTGTTGAAATAATTTATCTAATTCAGCGTAAGAAAAATGCTGGCGTTTTTTTTCGAAATAATCAAAATTAGTACTATGGCCAAAACGTAAGCCATTGTTTAAAGCGTTTTTCATCGGATAAAAGTAATTACCATAAGTCAGCGAAACTGTACCACCGGTAATATCGACAATTTTAGCTATTCGATAGTTGTTTTGTGAGCGTTTATCTCCTGCTACTTTTCGATAGTCTAAATAATAAAAGTCGTTAACTTTGGGGGCGTCAATATACGCTTGGCTCTGACGATTTTTTTGTTGTTCATCAGAAAAGTAATAGCTCAACAATATGATGATAAGAACGCTACCAGTAAAGGTGCTAAGCAAGCGTAGCTTGTTGAAAAACGCCAAGCTAAGATCAGAAAAAATGAGCTTTCGATCTGATGCGCTATTAGCAGGGTGTTGACATTGCAAACACTGAACTCTTGTTTCACGCTTTACCGGAAAAATAGGCAAGTATTCAAAAAAATAAAAAGCATAAGTGATCACCGAATTGACACTATGCTGCTGACTACCGCAACAAGGGCAAAGTAACTTGTCTGTTATGCCTAAACTCATTGTCGACTCGCGATAATCCATTATCTAAACCTTTTATTAAGTAATACTTTTTCAAAACTGTTGTTTTTATAGCACTCGTTTATAAAACAGACAAGCACTTTGTACTAATGGTTTCGTAGTTCAAGGGGGACGGCTAAAGCTGCTTGCTAAATAGTTCTAATAAAACGTTGTAAAAAGTTAGCATCTACTACAAGCCTACAGCTGTTATGAGGTTATTCGTAGTACTAAAACTGAAAATATAATCTGTTTGTTATCTTTTATATTTATTATAAAAGGCAACTTTACCTCGGCCCGTTTCTTTAACGTGGTATAACATTTTATCAACATTAAGCATTAATTCGATGAGTTCATCGCCATCGTCAGGACCAACAGCGATTCCGATACTTGCGCCAACAGCACATTTTTTATCTTCTGATAAATAAATATCTTGTTTGATTTCATTGTGCATAGCGATGGCCTGCTCATTTAATTTTTTTTGATCAAAAATTTTGGCTTGTTGTGCGACAAGAAACTCATCACCGCCTAAGCGAATGCATATGTCAGTTTCTTGGTTGAAATGCTTTCTCATACGCTGTGCCATTGTGATTAGCACTTTATCACCAGCTTCATGGCCATAGGTGTCATTGATTGGCTTAAACTTATCTAAATCAATCATCATAAGCACTAGGTAATGTCCGTGTTTGATACAATCTCGTAAGGCTTTTTTTAAGCGCTTTTCGCCGGCACGACGATTGAGTAAATCAGTGAGGGGGTCATGATCTGCTTCAAAACGTGTCTGAAATTCTCGTTCAGCGCGCTCAGTTACATCATGTAAAATAACTTCAATTAAATGCTCCTGAGCATCTCGCTGTATTTTACGTTGATCCGCTAACCTTACGAATAAACAATGCAACCAGATGGTTCGATGGCCCACTTTACACTCTATATCTAATGTGGCTTGTGGTGGGTTTTTCTCTGAACGAATATCAATTAGCAAAGCTTGTAATTCTTCTACGTTATTTAATAGTGAGGGAAAGTGTAAGCTTGATAATTCTTCTTCACCGGGCATAGTGAAGTAATGTTTAAAAGCTGGGTTAAAAGTGGTGATGTTGTTTTTTTCATCCAATAAGCATATACCAGCACTAGCCTGTTCGAAAATCAGCCTAAATTTAGCTTCTAATTCTTGAGTTTTTTTGCGCAGATCTTGTTCATTACTAATGGTTAGATGTAATTCATGCATTAAGGCGTTTATGCCTTGCGTTAATCGGCTTATTTCATCTCGTTTACCTTGCTTAAATGCAAGCATTTTCATGGTTTCTGGCGCGGTGGGATCAATTGCAGCGAAACTGTCTGTTAAGCTTTGAATCGGTTGTGTTAGCCATTTTCGCACCACCAGTGAAACAAAAAAGGCGATGATGATGGAGTGAGCCAGCATTAAAAGGAATTCTTTTTCAAGTGACGATTGTGCCTGCTGCTGAATAAAGTTATCGTCCGGGTATATCGATAAAATACCGATAATTGTCTCTTCAATAAAAGGATGAATTAAGTTAATTGAAACGGCTTCTTTTTGCTTGTTAATAGAGCCACTCGCAATGAATAGATCGGTTTCCCCTTGCGGGTTTACTTCTCCCTCTATACTTGCACCTTGCACTAAGTCATTACGTAACAAGCCATTAGTAATTTCTTGGCTTAGTTCGTGGTCATTTAAATAAGCCGCGATGGCCGCTGTTTTTTCCATGGTTTGAGCTAACTGCTGAACCAGTAAGTAATTGGTGTTTTTTTTCTCTTTAAGAGAAGAATAATAGGAAAGAATTGAAGATAATATAGATACTACGACCGCAACTATCGCTATTGATAGCGCAACACGTATGTATAATTTTTGGCTAATTTTCATCAAACTGATATACCACTTTTACAGCGTCTGTAATCTGCGATTTTGGGATATAGCCAATGGCAAATTTCGATGCTTTTACCTTATTTAGTGCGTCTTCAACTGAGGTCGCTTGTGAAGGGGGCTTTGCACGTCCTGAAAATAATAACCGCGCCCAATAAGCATTAATTTTTTGTTCACTCTTATTGACCAGTTGTTGGTAGAAGTCATTCTTTAATGTTGATTGAGCAGGTAGATCTAATGGCTGCGACATTTCCCCATCAGGGAAGGTTAAATAGCGTCCCATGTAGATATCAATGACTTCACGTTTCGATAAGGCATTAATGGAATTGCTCTTATTTACCACTACAACAAACTCCGTAGTCGATGCACTAACACTGAATATGAGCATATTCAAAGCTAGATACAGTGACAAATAGCGACGTAAGTTGAGATAGCGCATCATTGCTTAAAATACCATGCTAGCATTTAAGCTAATCATATGGATTTTATGTCCTGTTTCGACATCGGCAGGGTTACTAAGAGACCATAAACCAGCGCCAACGGGTTGAATATCAAAGCGGTCAAGTTGAGCTTTTAGTGCAAATTGCTCCGAAAACTGCCATTTTACTCCTAAATTAATTGAATGCTGATGAACAATGGACTGCTTAACAGCAGCTTTTGCTGCAAGTGCTAGCTGTTGCAGTGGCTGTGAAACTTGTTCGGGAGTGCCTAATGGAAATTGAGGCTCGGTTACTTGAGTAACATCGTGACGGTTTTTGGCTGTTGAAAAGCTAGTGTAAAATATGGCGTTGTCGACTCGGTAACCAATACTAATATATGTGTTAAGTACTGATGGCGCTACTGACCAATCTGATTCTGACATGCCTATTTCAGATTGAATAAGCCAATTGTCATTATCATAAGTAAGCCCAAAAGCGGCATATTCGATAGTATGACCTTCAGTGTTGAATTTGTTAGATAATGCTTTTGCTTGTGGCCATATATTTTGCGGCACAGCATCAAGTAATCCTAAAAATTCATCCAACGTGGCTAACTTATAATCGCCAAGATCCGTTTTTGACAGCGAAAATCGCATGGTCCAAGCATCTAGTGAATAGGTTGCGCTGAAAGTGGCTAAGTTATCAAAATCAATAAAGAAGTCTTTGTTATTTGCTTTTAGCTTTGCTGTTGAACTACCCCAAGCTAACTTTAAGCGTAAAAAACCTTGTTCAAGGGCGTTACTGTATTCAACATCAACGCCGTCATAATGACCTGCGGTGCTAGCAAAAGAGTAGTATTCATGTGGAGGGCGTACCCATAAGTAGGCGTACCCTACATTCGGGTATTCTGATAGTAGATAAAGGTCACTGTTCAGTCTGCCGGCACGAATAGCCCAATGGCGAGAGGGGCGATAACGAGCAAAAGCCAACTCAATAAAATTATCCAACTCTTTGTGGGCATGATCTTGCAAAACAACTTGAAAGACAGAGTCCCAATTTTTCGCGAGCGTGATATTAGCTTGTCCACCTAAAATTGAATCACGAGTCGCAGAAAAACCCGTACCATTTTCATTTAAATAATTTGAAGCAAAGCCTATATCTGCATCATCTGTGTAGCTAAGGGTTAAGGATGCAAAACCACTGAATTGCACGTCTAAGTCGTTGGCATAGCTATTATTGATAGCAGAGGTTGCCAATGTGATTATGGCAATAATACCTCGAGACAACATGTTAACTCTTGTTTTGTTGAGATAGATAATATCAAGATAGCACATTTTTTTCATTTGCCCACTCAATCAATAATAAGCTTCGGCAAATGTAGTAGAATGATAAACCTACAAAATTTAAGTTATTCTTGGTGAAATATTGCTGGTTAACTCATGCTGTGATGTAGCTCATCATTTGATAGTGCAGGGCTTTTTTAATCGTAAAATTTGTTTGATTAAATTGTTTACTGACTCGTGAACTGAGTAGATAAGTTTATTGCTCACTTGATTTTTCATACCCAAAGTTACAGCAAACGCTAATAGCAAGAAGCCTTTGCTCAGTGGTTAAGTACTCATTATTAAAAAACGCAGTAGTAAACTGCGTTTTTATATGGATAAAAGTCTGGCTCTTTAGAGGAGGAAGCTTTGGTTAAGTTTTTAGCCCGTCAATTCTTGGCTGTGTACTTGCTCATTTAATACGACAACTTCTGCGCGTTTGAAAAAGTTAAAGTCGGTAGCTGTCGCTAGCGTATAAGCGCCCATCATACGGCTAATAATTAAATCGCCATTGTTCAGTTTCGGTAGCATGATCGATTCGCTTACTATATCAATACTGTCGCACGTTGGACCTGCAAGTACAGACTCAAAACGCGTGAAGTCTTGCTTAGCACTATCGATTGGATATAGCGCTTCATCAAACACTAATCCGCTGAATGAGCCGTAAATACCGTCATCTAAGTAGTACCATGTTTTACCTTCACGTACGGCTTGCCCCATGATAGACGCTACACTGGTTACGCAACTTGCCACAATAAAGCGGCCAGGCTCGGCCAGTATTTGCATGGTTTCTGGTAATTGAGCAAGGGCAACGTTAATTGGCGCGCAAAATACATCAATGGCTAATACTTCAGCACTGTAAGGTACCGGAAAGCCGCCACCGATATCTAATGTGCTCAATGCCGGAAGCCCTAGTTCATTTACCTGTAAAATAATTTTAGCGCAGGCGTTTATTGCTTCTACATATTTAGTAGGGTTTGGCGATTGCGAGCCAACATGAAACGATAACCCCTTAATTCTAATGCCTAGCTGTTGTGCGTAGCTAATGATTTCGATAGCCGTTTCAGGGCTGCAGCCAAACTTTTTAGATAAATCAGCAAATGCCTCTGTGTTGCGAAAACTTAACCGTACTAAAATTTCAGCTTGATCTTTATAAGCAATAAATTTTTCTAGTTCATTTATGTTATCTACCACAAACACAGTACAGCCATAAGCTAGTGCATCACGGATGTCACTATCACGTTTGATCGGGTGCGTGTGAATGGTGCGCTCACTTGGCACGCCTTCACTGGCAACTAAATCAATTTCGCCGCTGGTAGCAAGATCAAAACTTGCCCCTTCTGCTAATAACGTGCGAACAACGGCGGCTACTGGCAAAGGTTTTAAGGCAAAGTGTAAGGTAACATTCGGTAATGCATTTTTAAGTGCGTGGTATTGGCGACGAATAGCTTCACAGTCAAGCACCATTAAAGGCGCGCCATACTGCGCTACTAGTTGTTCAATTTCTTGATTGGTTTGTTGCGTATAAGCAAAGCACTCGCTTTGGTTAGCTGCAGCCGAAACTTCAGGTACTTTGATTTGGAAATCTTTAAATTTCGTTGATAAAGCCATGGTATTCTCCGAGTAAAAGAACGTATTGATGACGTTCTAAGTAACCGCTCGGATAACGGGTATCTGCGAGTCAGTTAAGTGATATCAATAGTGCTTACGCACAGTCAAATTCACTCTTGGATAGTTGCTCATTGCCTTGCTACAAACTCAATTTGTAATGTACTCGGATTGGCTATCATCAAGAAGCGGCGAGATAATAATGTCAGTTTTAAATTTGTGCAACATTTATTTTTAAAAAATTAATCGTAGAAAAAAACATCTTAAGAAAATTTATCGCAGGTTTACTTTGTTGTTGTGAGGGTACTGTTTGGTTTGTTGGTTAAGTTATTGTTTTTAAATTGTTTTTTTTGTTTGATTTTTTTGGTTGGGTAATGGGTTGGTATGATAAGGGGACGTATTGCCATCAAGCGAAAACCGCGTTTATTACTAACCATTTAGCGACTTGTTTGGACGCTGTTATTGCTCTTTATCTGGACTTAGCCAAAATTAAAACGTTACACTTTGAATAAGTTAATATTATTAAGAATAATTTTATAAATGAAGTATTTTTACCGCCTAAAAGTTCTACTTATGTTCTGCGTTGTTTTTAATTTCTCTTTACATGCCAAACAAGTTGAAAGTTCTAATTCTCATACCGCTAGCTGTGATTTTCTGCCAAGTACGGCAATGCCTGAATGGGTTATGAGCCCCTTGCCAGCTGATGACGAATATTTGTATGGTTATGGTGTGGCTTCTAACCCCCATGACAATATCAGTAAACTACGAAATACGAGTAGAAATGATGCTCGTCGCGATTTGTCAGAATCATTACAAGTTAAGATCAAAAGTGAAGTGAAATTGCAAACCACAGCACACACAAAGAATAAAACTCGTACTATATCTCAAGAGGCAAATAACTTTATTACCTCAGAAAGTGATGCTGTATTGGAATCATCTGAGGTTGTGCAATTATGGCTTCAACCCAACTCATGTAATTTATGGACAAAAATTAGAATAAAAAAGAAAACAGTTGATACATCCGCAAAGGTCATCTCACAATCAGTGGCGGCTTCGATTAATGAAAATCTGCAAGAAATTATAACAAAACTTGATGATGTCAAAAAAGAAACCTCAACCGATCCTAGAAAAGAATTAGCTAATAGGGGAATAGATTTTTCACCTACATCGTTTGCAGAAAGTCTCTATAGAGGGGATGATAGTAACATAATGCTATTTCTGAAGGCGGGCATGGAATATGATGAAGCGCGAGATCCATACGGTGAAAACTTTGAAGAAATGTTTTATCGAACAGATATTGATAAGCTATCGAAAAGCCTAAAAACACTGTCTGATTTTAAGCAAAATTCCTTCGATTTATCCTACCCATTACTGCGCGCCATTACGCACGGTAATGCCGCTAAAACCAAGTTGTTTATCAAACATGGTGCAAAGGTTAACGAAAAGCATTCTCGCATGTTTGATAGTTATGTCTGGCGAAGAATTACTTTTGATCAAGCAACGGCTCTGTGTTTTGTTAATTCGAGAATTGCCTATTTTACCCAATACCCAGATAAAGATTTTGCGATCGACGACTTTAAGGCTATTCAAGCACACTTACTTGAGCAACAGGCTGAGTCTTATGGAAATATAACCACTAATGCAGGCATAAACGAACCAAGATATAAGAGTTACTTTAATTGTCAAACTAACCAGCAAAGTTCGATAAAGTAGCGAGCAATATTAAGTCATAGGCAGTAATTTTATCAGGCAATTACTGCCACTACTGAGTTATACCCAAGCCACTTAAAAATGCAGTTTCAGCGTTAAGCTAGGAAATCAGCGCAAGGCGATAAAGGGTCATCTCCGGCGTTATTGATTTCGACAATGGAACAACCATTCTTTTCAATCAATGCCTTGGTGTTAACCCTTTTTCGACTTGCACAATCCTGCATTTTCAAGTGGTTTGGGTATATATTTCAAATGCTGATGGTATTGCGCAACGCATGTTCACGAGGGTTTTAACTATATTAGCCATTTAAGTGAACTCTTTTGCAGATGTTTATATACTCAACATACGAATATTTAGCGCTTAGTTGCTTTGAGAAAATTATGCCATCACTTGTTTTTAAATATTGCCAGTACCTGTTGTTATTTGTGCTCTCGTTTAATTTGAGTGCTGAATCTGGCCGTCAGCAGAGCTATAGCGGCACTGCTGGGGCAAAGTTGCTAGCTGAAGAGTTTGGCACTTTCGACTCTCCTTGGGCGATGTCTTTTTTGCCTGATGGCAAGCTTGTTGTTACTGAAAAAGCTGGAAAGTTACTTTTAGTTGATGTCAATAAAGGCACTAAATTAACAATACAAGGCGTGCCTGAGGTTGTTTACGGAGGGCAAGGTGGCTTAGGGGGTGTTATTGTGCATCCGCAATTTAGCGAAAATAATTGGCTTTATTTGTCTTATGTTGAAGCCGGAGCATCGGGAAAAAGAGGTGCGGTTGTGATCCGTGCGCAACTAAAAGTAAACTCAGCAACGCCAACACTTGAAAATATTGAATTTATTTGGCGTCAATTCCCCAAAGTTTCAGGTCATGGACATTACTCACATCGCATGGCATTTAGTCCTAACGGTCAACTTTTTATCACTTCTGGCGATAGACAGAAACAAACGCCCGCACAAGACTGGCATCAAAACTTAGGAAAGGTGATCCGCTTAAATGCTGATGGGTCTGTACCTAAAGATAATCCTTTTCAACTGAAAGGAGAGCTGGCAAAAACGTTTTGGTCGATAGGTCATCGAAATATGCTAGGTATGGCTTTCGATAAGCAAGGACGTTTATGGACACATGAAATGGGACCTAGAGATGGTGATGAATTAAATCTCACTCTGGCTGGGCGTAACTATGGTTGGCCTATTGTTTCTGAGGGCGAACATTACTCTGGTGTTACTATTGCAGCACATAATACCCGCCCTGAATTTCATGCTCCAGCCGCGTTTTGGGTGCCGACAATTGCACCATCTGGCTTGGTTATTTATCATGGTGCTATGTTTGCACAATGGAAGGGCAACGCTTTTATTGGGGGCCTCAGGTCTCAAGCACTTTTACGGATAAAGATAACTGGCGATAACGCAGTAGAAGCAGAAAGGTTCGCTATGGATAAACGAATACGAGAAGTTGAACAAGGTCCTGATGGCGCATTATGGATTTTAGAAGATGGCCCAAGTGCTAGACTTTTAAAGCTAACTTCCGATAAGTAACGTTTTATTATTGTCATTTTTCAACAACGCCTTGTCATTTATCAATGAAGCTAAGCGCTTAATTGGAAAACGCTATATATCCTAAATAAATGAAAATTAGCCAAGACAAGCTCAAACTAGCCTTGAAAGTCAGGATAGCTACTGTCTAGTGGTAGTTTTTTAACCTAAGTTCAACAAAGTCTCTATGTTAAGTAAAAATAAGCAATAATTTTGAGAATAATTATGTTTTTTACTCTATATTCATAAAGTGAAAAATTAACTTAGCTTAAAATCCCAAGTTAATATTGCACGAAAATAAATAAGAAAAATTAAATCGGGTGAAAAATAAGCTGTTAAATTAATGTTAAGCTCGAAAAATAAACCAGGGAAAAAATATGAATACAGAAGAAGTTGTTGACCAAGCTATTGGTATGTCGTTACTTTATGGTCCGAAATTGATTGGTGCTATTTTAGTATGGATCATTGGTGGTTGGGTGATCAATGTTATTGACCGCGTGGTAAAAAGTGGTCTAGACAAAAGCGGAACCGATCCATCGTTGAAGCCTTTCTTAACGGGTATCGTCAATGGCTTACTAAAAGTTATGTTGGTTATCACGGTGCTAGGCATGTTAGGCATCGAAATGACCTCATTTATTGCTATTATCGGTGCGGTAGGTTTAGCCATTGGTATGGCGATGTCTGGTACATTGCAGAATTTTGCTGGCGGTGTAATGATTTTGGTTTTCAAACCGTTCAAAGTCGGTGATGTTATTGAAGCCCAAGGCTATGTTGGTAGTGTTTCACAGATACAAATTTTCAATACCATTATGAAAACACCTGATAATAAAACTATCATCATTCCAAATGGTGGATTATCAACATCATCAATGATCAACTATTCAACCGAGCCAAAAAGACGCGTTGATTGGACTATTGGTGTTGCTTACGGTGATGACCTAGATAAAGCACGTGAGGTTATTAAGCGTTTATGTGATGCCGATACTCGTATCTTAAAAGATCCTGAAGTATTTATTGCTGTTTCAGCATTAGCTGACAGTTCAGTGAACTTTGCTGTTCGAGCATGGGTAAGTGCACCTGATTACTGGGGTGTTTACTTTGACATGAATGAGAACGTATACAAAACTTTCGCTAATGAAGGCTTAAACATTCCTTTTCCACAAATGGATGTTCACTTACATAAAGACGCATAAAAGCTTTAATGCAAAGCGATAAGTTATAGCGAAGAGAGTCAGCAAGATAACTGCTAGTGGTATAAGTTATTCTTAACTCAACGCTATAACGATCTATTGATAAAGTAAATATACTTACTGTAAATTAAAAAGAGCTAACCAAGTTATTGGTTAGCTCTTTTTTTATTGGTAATGCTAGTGGCTAATTAGGTGAGAAATTATCCAGTACTGGCACTTGTTAATGTTCATTTTTTATAGTTATTTGGTCATGGCGATTAAGTCATGACCATTAGCAAGTAAAATAAGCCAATCAAGAGTCAATTAAGAGCCAATCAATGAAGTACTTGTGAATAAAAAAACATCACAAAACGCATTAAATACTTGGTGATAAATGCAAGAAGCAACCTTTACCGGCAAATGTCAGCTGGTAACTAGGTTCACTATTGTTGCCAGTTGAAGGTACTTTTTCCACCATGCCTTTCTCAATTAAAAAGTCCAACATGGTTGTTGAAAGTTCATCTAGCTTAGCCTTTGCGGTGATTTCCATTCTAGTGGCTACGCCTTTACAAGCGTACATAGTCTTGATTATTTTAGCTTCTACTTCAGATAATTTTGGCATACTGCCAGCGTATGGAGGATATTGGTGTAGTGGGAATTTACCTCGAATAGTTTTGTAAGACGCTTGTATTGCTCTGATATCGTCTGCTTTATTTTCAGTTAATGTAAAGGTATGGAAAACACCTGATTCTTTGCTCAGATAATCCACCTTAGCTAAAAATATAGGTAAATTACAGCCTTGAGCAACATGATAAAAGCCCGTTTTCCACTTAGATACAGGGCCACGGGTGCCTTCAGGCGTAAATAAGAAAAACACACGCTTTAATTTTTGACTGTCAATAAAGTCTTTTATTTGTTGCACTTGACCAACACCTTGCTCTGAACGATCAATCGGAATCGCGCCAAGATACATCAACCAAGTGCCTAGTACAGGTACTCGGCAAATACTGTCTTTAATCGAGAAGTATATTTTAACATCTTGTTGTATCGCTGCGCCGAGGGCATAAAAGAAATCCCAATTTGAAGTGTGTGGTGCGGCTATAGCAACGCCGGCTCCTTCGGGGGCATTTTTGCAAAGCTTCCAGCCTGCAATCTTGAACCAAAGGGTAAAAAGGAATTTTAAAAAATATTTAGTGAAAATGCCGTCAAAGATGGTTTTCTCACGAATGGTGAGTGATGTTTTTGCCATGATAGTAGGAAGTGTTGTTACGATGAATATAGCCAATATTGTAGCATGTTAGCGACAATAAACCTTGATATAGCATAAAATTTTGCGCTAGTTCAGTTGATCGTTAATTAATTTCGGATGAAAAACTGTGCTGTGTTTGGTTCGCTATAACGCTATTTAATAGTTAGCGCTATGTAATACATATGAGTGCTAGCAGAGGTTTAATCAGCTTATTGAGTTAGCGTTATGTCTCGATAAGCATCAATGATGTGCTGTACGTTGTTGGCTTTATTTTGCTTGGCACCTTGCTGAATTCGTTGATAGTGGCTAAGGCTTTTATGTAAATATTTTTTAGCTATTTCAAACTGTTGGCTTGATGTTGTTTGCCAAATTTTATCACCAACAGGGGAGATTTTATTCGGCTTCTCACTTGCGCTATCAGGCAATGAAGAAACTAATAGTATTTCATAGAAGCGACGGTTTTCTTCGATTAACACTTCGTCTTTCAGGCTAAAATTTAACGTAATTAATTGCTGACGTAAGGCAAATTGATGATGTACAGGGCAAAGTAAAAAATCAATATTAAGGTCTTTATGTTGTTGAACAATCGCCTTAACAAACTCTATCATTAAGTCTGAGCCGACACCGGCAATGATCACTAAATGCCTGCCTTTATACTGCCTTAATGGTAGCTTTGCGACATCTAAACAGTAAGTTTGCCAGTTTGAATGAGGGTAAAAACGTTTAAGTTTGTGCTGAACTGTTGTGATTAGCTCAGGCACAATATCAACAAAATGAATCGTGTTACTTGCATGGGGTACTATTGTTTGCGGTGCTTTATTGACCAAGTTGCGTGATAAAAGTGCAAAGCCAAGTAATCCATGATCGCAGCAGCAATCCCAGATATGATCGTATTGAAACGTCACCATCGCTGTAAGTTGTTGCAAGCGTTTACTAAGTTTAAAGCCGAGATTACTGTCTGGCTTGTTGTTTTTGAGCTTGTTCAGCGTTGTGTTTGGCATAGCGTTCGATGGCGTATTAAGTATCGTGTAAAGTTGTAAACAAAATGCCTGAGTAGCGCAAGCATGGGTATTGTATCGCTAACTTAATTAATCATTCAAGTGGCTTTAAATGTAAGTTAGTTGATTACGCTTTAAGTAAAATGTTTTAAAAAATAGCCATTGTTTAAAGTTACGTGCTTGTTTATATTGGGATAGATTTCATAAACATAGTTGCAAGGATGTAATGGCTGTATTAACACAACAAGCACCGGCAGTATCATATGGTTTTGACCTTCAACCCGGTAAAATACTTGATTTAGAGATTAGTCACCCCGTGAAAGTGCGTATTAAAGTGCCGCTGATCGGCTATGAAATAGGTAAGTATATAATTTTAAAATACCCGATTTCAGCACGAATAAGTGACTATCAAGATGTTTTAGTGGAAGGGAACGTTGTTATTGCCCGTTATATATTAGAAGGGGAGCGCGGTGAGTGTTACGCCTTTCGCTCAACAATAAAACATATAACTAAATACCCTGAAAACTTTATAATATTGCATTACCCTGAAAATATTGAAAGTCGACAGTTGCGTTTACAGCAACGAATTACCACCCATTTACCGGCAAGTATTATGATAGATACGGAAGTCGGTGATAATAATAGCATTCGTTTAAATGGTATTATCGCTGATATATCGGCAAAAGGTTGTGGCTTTGCTTTTAAAGCCGATAACACGAAAATAACCGTAAATAAGCGTGATATTTTGATCTGTATTCATCACCCTAGTACCGGGGATGTGAAAATTCCTGCTCATGTTTGTAATAGTCGAAATGAACAAGGCAAAGTCAGTGTGGGCATTAAGTTTTTTGATGATGACGAACAAGTGAAGAACTTACTTGAGCATTTGTTTATTGATCAGAATATGCTGTAAAAGCGTTTTTAGCGGGTAGTTAAGTTGTTGGTAATATTGGTTTTGTTAAAGTCAATAGTGTTAAAGCGCATGAATATCACAAAACTTACACTTATCATATTTTGTAAATACAAGGTTTATTGTCTGCACACGTCAACTCTTAACTTTTTATCTTACCAGTCATGCAATTAATTCGTGAGTCTAAATGTTGATAGCTGAATCATGTGTGCTTGAAAATAAATTGATGTTAATGCAATAAATTAAATTATAAAACTGACATTAATGATGGAATAGTTAAATGAAAATTGACCAAGCACAACTCGATAAAGTTGAAGTTAAACTCAATAAGCAGAATGCATTTTTAGCTGCTATTGCTGCCGCATTCTGGGCGATACCTTTAATTCTTATGTGGTATTTTGTGCATGTATATTATCCAAGTTTCTCAGCTGTTATGTTATTGATTAATGGCTTGTTAGTTGGCTTTGTTGTACGTATTCATGGCAAAGGCTTAACGGGAGTTTTTTCATTAATTGCTATTTTAGTTCACACTAGCATAGTACTGGCAGCGTTTAGTTTAAATATTGTTTTGGCAGGTACAACTTGGGCGTTTTTATTGTTTGGGCTTTATATCGCCGGTGTTATAGGTGCTAAAAAAATCTCTCGTATCGAAGTGCCATTTGAAGAACATAGAGCTTTTTCATTTTTTACTTCAACAAAGCCTCACGAAAGTAATAAAAAACTCAAAAATCAGTGGTATATAGTTTTACCAACGTTATTGCTTACAATGGCATTATCCCTATATGCCAGCATATTAGGTTTGGCGTTTTTCAATGAATATCAGGTTTTGACTCAGCAAGAACAACAACGTCAGCAGCAACGGCAAAACCGTGAAAATAGAGAGATTGATATTATGCCTGCAGCGTTGGATTCTAAGTCAACTCAAGAGGTATTGCTTTACTCTTACGCTTATCACTCCGGACTATTGTTTAATAAATACGGTAGGCGCAGTGAAGTATTTCCTCAATCAGAATATAAAGCATTGGCATTATTAAGGTACTTGGTTGAGTATCGTAATAATGCCAGAGCGAAATTTATTTTAGGTTTTTTAACTGGAGAAACTAAAGGTAGTGAGATGCTTCAAGCCGCTGCCGATCAAAAAGATCCCTATGCTCGCATTTATTCCACAGTAAGTTTTGGTTGTTATTCAAATGAAGACTTAGCGGTCGAGCTGCTACAAAAACTGCGGAATACCGCAACAGAAGAATATATTCGAGAGGAAATTTCCTCTATTCTATACCTTGGTATTAAAGACGTTTGTCGTGATTTTGAGCAACCTGAATTTATGCTCAGCTATGTGATAAATTATAGTGAAAAGTAACAGGTTTTTACTCTTTAGCTACTATGTGTTTAAGAATTTAAGAAACCTGCTTTCGTGATTATAGATGGACGAAGAGATTGATACAGTGCAATGTGTAGAATCATGCGAGTCAATTTTTATAAAGTTTGGTGCATAGTCCATTATCAATGTAACACTGATGCACGCAAAAATGCTCGCATTGACGGAGTTAGCTTAGCCCGGACTCAGGTTAGGTACATTAGCGTCTGAGTAATTAAACGCTATAGCTATCAAAAAAGAAGTAAAATGTGGTGGCGAGGCTGGCAAATATAACAAAGCGTCTTACCTGCTTTTGAGGCAAGTTACGCGAAATATTTGCTGCTACATAACCGCCGGCCAGTGTGCCACATAATACAATAGAGCCTTCATACCAAGCTATAACGCCATTATAAATAAACAATACGATAGCAATAAGTGACACGGTTGTTGATATTAGTAATTTTAAACCATTCATGGTGTTGATATTAGTGTGGCCCGCTAAGGCTAAATAGCTCAACACTATAATGCCTAATCCGGCATTGAAAAAACCGCCATAGGCCGATACGGCTAACAGTAAAACCATTAATAAAACGCCGCCAATCACAGAGGCATGTTGATGACTTTTAGCCATAGCTTTTAGTTTACTATTAATTTGTGCGCCGAATATAAATAACACGGTAGCAAACAGTAATAGCCAAGGAATAGCTTCCCTGAAGAGTTCTTCCGGGGTTTTGAGTAATAACCAGGCGCCGCAGATACCACCGAGTAAACTGATGATAACGATCCGCAATAACTCGCTTTTATGCTCTGCAAGCTCTTTTCGAAAAGCATAAGTACCACTGATATAACCTGCGCAAGAAGCGAAGGTGTTAGTGGCACTGGCCATGATGTGAGGAATACCAACAAAGATAAGTGCCGGAAAGGTTATAAAGCTACCACCACCGGCAATTGAGTTAAGTACACCGCCAAAAAAACCAGCGAAAAATAGAAATGCGACTTCAAAAAGCATGGCGTTGTTACGTCTCTTGGTTGTTATCAGTGACTTGAGTTTTATTTACCTTAATTACTGAGTTAACCGCTAAAAACAACGCTTGGTTTGGGTATCCATCGGCAATTAATTGGTGTTGTAATTGAAATAAACGGATAGCTTTTCGACTTTTGGGCCCCCAAATGCCATCAGGCTCGCCAGTGTCAAAACCTAAAGTATTAAGTTGAGTTTGTAGGTTTTTCATCTCGGCAACACTGTATGGTTTCGCTTGGCTTTCTGCTTTTGCAATAAACTCAATGCCTTTAGCGCCAACGAGTTTATTAGCTAATATGCCAACCGACAAGGCATAACTTTTTGATAAATTCCATTTCATAATGACATTGAAATTTGGGTAGAGTAAAAATGCCGGTCCTTGATAGCCAGAAGGAAGGTAAAGCTCAGCTTGAATGTCGTAATCAGGTAATGCTTGACTGTTTGTTTGCTGTACGCCTAGTTTTTTAAAATATTCGAGTGAATAATATTGATCAAAAGCGACTTGTTCAAAGGCAAAATTATCAGGTAATTTGACTTCTCGCCCCCAACGTTCTTTACTTTGCCAACCAATATTATTCAAATAATGGGCGGCAGTGGTTAATGCATCGACTTCACTTTGCCAAATATCAACTTTACCGTCGTTGTCGCCGTCAACCGCATATTTTAGAAAAGCGCTTGGCATAAATTGCATGTGTCCCATTGCTCCCGCCCAAGAGCCTTGTAGTTGTTCGACAGATACTTGTTCGTTTTCAATTAAGGTAAATAAATTTAATAACTCGACAGTGAAAAATTCACTACGGCGTTGATCACAAGCCAGGGTTGCAAGTGCATTTAACACTGACATTTTACCTTTATGTTTACCAAAAACCGTTTCTAAGCCCCAAAAAGACACTAAGTATTGACGTGGAATACCGTACTGTTCTTCTAAACGGTCGAATAGCGCTTGATGACTTTTTAGCTTTTCTTTTCCTACACGGACATGATATTCCGTTACTCTTGCTTTAATATATTGTTCAAAGGTTTGAGTGAATTCAGGTTGTTTTTTATCTAATGCGATCACCCGTTTAAGTGGTGTAATATTACCGATAACCGTTTGGGTAATATAACTGGAAAATCCTGCATTATCAGCACGTTCAGCTAGGTTTGCTTTACATTGAATAAAGTTTTCATCAGCAATACTGGCATGTGAAAACATTGGGATAAACGCAGCGATAGCGATAACTTTTCGAATAAGGGGAGCGTTAATTATTTTTTCAAGTGGATGCTTCGATGAGTTCATGAATAAAATTCCTTGAGAACTAAAACTAAAAAGAAAATGTCAACGATTCAATATCATGGTGAAATTTTACTGCGCTAGCAACCCTTAATCATGACAGAATGAAAAATAGCAGTAAATATTTTGCACCCAAGCGAGCGTTTTTAATGCTTTATTTACAAAAGTTACATTGTTTCTACAGCAAGTCAGTGCAGAATCCTGCATCTTGTCGTTGATTGAGGGTATAATGCTTTTTCGCCCTTAATAAGGGCTGTAATTTTTAGCGACCTACAGTTCGTTATGAGTTAATAAAGCGGTGTAATGTGATGATAAAATATAACCGCACATAATATTTTTTTGTCAAAGCGTATGCGAAAGTAAGCCAAGGCAATAATTAAGCTAATTAAATGAGTTAAAAACATTATTCAAATCAAGCAAGGAAAAAAACTGAGTAGTATGGCATGCGGATATTAGAAAAAGATTATCAGATTAACAGTGTTCGTAAAGCTATAGAAGCAGGTGTTAACTCTATTATCGCGTTGCCGACAGGTGGCGGTAAAAGTATTTGTATACTCAAACTATGCCAAGCTATGCCCGACAAAAAAATTGTCGTGAGTTTGCGCAATGCTGCTTTAGTACCTCAATTGTTACACACGCTTACGGTGAATGGCTTGTCAGTAAGTGTGGTTAAGTCAGGTTATAAGTATGTTGCCGGCGGTGATGTTACTTTAGTGATGGAGCAGTCTTTTAACCGTAGAAGACACCTCAACATTGTCTGCGATGTACTACTGCGTGATGAATACCATGTGGGTTGTATGGGGGGCGTATATATTAATATGCGTGAAGAGTTATCGCCTGATTTAATTATCGGGCTGACTGCCACGCCAATTGATAGATTAGGCGTTTATATTGACCCGTCTATGCAGTTAATTGAAGAAACAACGACTCGTCAGTTAATTGAAGCCGGGGAGCTCGCTAAACCGGTTTATAAAGTACCAAGTTTATCGCAAGAAATAGATTATAGCGCCGTGAAAATGTATCGTGGTGACTTTAGTGTTTCTGGCTTAGACCTAATATTGCTAGAACATTGCTCTCTTGTTGCTCAGCAAACACTCAATGATGCACTTTCTCAAGGTCGTAAAGTGATGTTGTTCGCTAACTCGATCAACCATGTTGAAGCGCTTTCTGACGCTTTTGACGCGCTTGGTGTTAAACATGAACGGGTTCATTCAAAACGCTCTATCAGTGATAATGATGAAAGCATCCGTCGATATAAATCAAATGAGGTGCGTTTGATCATTAATATGTCGATGTTGACCATAGGTTTTGACGACCCAACAACTGACTGCGTGGTATTAGCTCGACCCACAAAAATATTAAGATTATATCTACAAATTATTGGCCGATGCTTACGTGCATCCAAAGGTAAAACTGACGCTTTAATACTTGATTTAGCACAATGTATTTCGACTCATGGCTTTGCCGAAGATCATCGCGACTTTACGCGTAAAACGGCTAAATCTGCCGCTATTATGTCTGAACGCTTAAGTGTTACTAATATTGGTCAGTTTGTTGATGGCGAATTTACTTTTGATGATTCAATAGAGCGTAAGGTTATTAAAAGAAAACCTGCACGTAAGCGCATTAAATCTCGCCCTAAATTAGCGGTCAGTAAAGCGCTTCTTGATAAAGCCCCGAGTAAAAGGGCGGAAGCTTTACTTAGGCTTAACCCTAAAATGGAAAAGCTAGTGAGTACCATTGAATTGGTTAACAGCGTTTATGATCAACAAAATGAAAGTTATAAAATGCTTGATGAAGAAGGCATGGTTAAGCTAGTTGCCTTGATAGGCTTTGCTTACAGTGATGCATTAGTTGATAGTTGCACTAACTTAGTTGAGGCTTTACACGATAAAAATCAATCAATTAAAGGTTTGTTACCTAAAATTAGCACTTTGATCACTACCCTGACGAAACAAGACTTACTTAGTAAGGTTTAACCTAAGAGTGTTAAGGCTGATAAGCCATTGAGCTTACTTGGTTAATCACGGTAGCAGATTATAAAACTTTATAAATTTGCAATACATTCCAACCAATGAATAAAGCAATAGCGTAACTTAAGAGTGTACCTAACATCATATACTCGGTTAACTTCATGTCTTTATTCTTGGTTAAATCACCAAATCTAAAGATAGTTTTAGTTGCCACGAGAAAACCGATACCGGCAAACTGTCCCATAAAGATAAATGATATAGCTAAACAACGTTCAATATAACCAATCCAAGCACCCGCAGACACTAAGCCAATGTTTTCGTTCTCCTCTAGGGTGGTGTTTTCGCTAAGCTCCTTGGCATGCTGAGTTAGGCTGTCGGTGTGTTTCTTCAACGCCAATGAAATAATAACCGAGGCAGGCTTGCATACCAGTAAATATGAAATAGCCATTAGCAGGTTTTTGCTACTTAAAAAACTATTAATAAAGTTAATGACTTGTTCGATGGTAAAGTTAGTAAGATATGCCCAAATAATGCTAATCAGCACTAAATGTAGACTTTGTACGATCAAGAAAATACTAAGGTTACTGCGTCGGTGAGATATCCAACGATTAGTTAGAACATGCGCTAAGGATATCAGTACAATAGCAACAACTGCCGGCAAAAATGCTATATCAGAAATAAAAAACACGATTATATTAACTAGGCTATGTGCGGCAACTTGTTGCCAAAGCACTAATGACTTTATAGGGGGGGTAGTGCTGTAACTAGCAGGACGGAGATAAAAATCACCAATAAAATGCGCAGTTAATAACAACAGTAGCAGTTCCATTATTTTTGCCTCTGAGTATGTTAGTTCTTGCTAAGTAGTTAAGTTATTTGTTTGAAATAACATTACTTTTTTGTTTATTGCTTTTACGTAATCTCTTACAAGAAAAGCGCCAATATTGCTTAATCGATTACTGATATTCTGCCGTGTTGTTCCCGTAATTTCAGCAATTTTTTTATGCTCAGCAAAGTCGCTTGCGATATATTGATATAATAATTCAGCTTGGGTTTTCGTTAGCCGGTTCAACAAGTGACTTAAAAACTGTGTTAACAGTTGAAGTTCGTGGTCGCTATCGTTTTGCGTAAACCATAGTGATAATTCGCCTCGTTGAGATTGCTCTAAGCCTCTTCCAGAGGCGATAAATACCGGTCCTGAGGAAGTGTTTGGTTTGTTATCATAAATATTATGGCGACCGTAAGCTAACGATAATGTGCACTGTATAGGTTTTGCTGAAAAATTTGCTAAGTGCAGAGCAAGCTTAATGAGTAATGTGCTTTTTAAGGCGTGAATAGGATTTGGATACTGGATTTGAAATTCGTCGCCTCGATATATCTCACCAACCGCATGGTATTTTGTATTTGCTGTTTTAAAATGACTTTTAATACTCTCAATAGCATGAGTATACGTTTCATCAGTCATTTTTGTTGAGCTGACAAGATCCCCTGTTAATACCGCAATCATAGTAATTAAGCCAATTTAGTAACTATATCTATAGGCAACTATATTTAATTGCATTGCTAAAGGCAATTATATTTAATTGCATTAGTTTGAGCGATGGCATTTAATGGCTTTTATTCACTTGAGTAAAAGCCATTTATTATGATCTCAACGTTAGGCTAACTAACACTATGCCATGATCGGTACTTTCACCATCACGATCAAAAATAGGGTTAATTAAATGACGGTCATAAGTGTGGTAGTCAGTGACTTGATACATACTATCGTGGTTACTGGCGTCAAATTCAGATGACAGCAAAATGTAATCGAGCACTGAACTGCTCGCGCCAAAATAATGTGTTGGTGTGCGTGCTGATGTTTTTGCTTGCACTGTTCTTTGATTGGCTTGCTGGCTAACTTCTTTGCTTGCTGCATTTTGCACAGCGTTGATATTATGTTGTGCTACTTGAAACAAATCCCAAGCATCGTTTAAACAATATTTAGCGAGATAGGTATCGCGATCAATAGCAGAAACAAAGCGCAGAGTATTGGTTAGTAAATGACTGAGTACACCATCAGCTAAGCTGTTGTTAAAGTCGCCCATTAATATCATCGGGTTATTGCTGGCTTCGCGTCGCTCTATCATTTCTATCATTAATAATGTTGCCTCACTACCACGCTGTATGGTTGACCCCCATCCACCGGCTACTTGTGCTTTTAAGCTCTCAATAATAGTTTTTTCAGCGGTACAGGTTTTATCGAGTTCATCAGCTTCAATCATTGAACGTTTAGATTTAAAGTGCACCACATAACAGTCGCAAGGGCCAATATGGGGAATATCTACAGTAGCTCTTAGCACTTTACGGCTGAACGAAAAATCGCTAGCAAGTCCTAAACTTTGTGCCAATTCAGTGTTGGGCTGTACTGCCTCTAGTGCAATAATCGGGTAACGAGAGGCAATAGCAACAACCGGACTACGATAAATAAAGTCATCAATAACCTGGGCTTGATCAACTACCGCAAAATGCTCATAACCTTGTGTAGCAACTAATACTTTTAAGGACTCAGGGCTGAAAACTTCTTGAAAGCCAACAATGTCAGGCTGAAATTCTTGTAAGTAGTCAGCGATCCAGTTTTGCTTTTTTTGCCATTGTTCAGCGCTATAAATACGTTCGAAATCATAAAAAGCGTTTGGCGGTTCAAGGTAATTAAATAAGTTGAAAGTGGCAATTTTAAGTTGTGTATTTGTCATTGATACGGATAATGCTGCAGGCGGGAGTTGCTGATTAACTTTTTTGCTATTTTGGTGGTCGATAATATTAACTCTTAAAAATGATGTCGATTAATTATACCCCAATGTTATTAGCAATAAAGATAAAAAAACAAACGATTTTCAGCACAATATAACACTTACATCGGTCGTAAAAAGAGTAAACAGCATGCATTCAGCAATACAACTTAGCAAAGAAGAGCTTAGAACCACCAAGCCTACTCGAGATGAGTACTTAAATAAGCCCAAAGTCCCACTGGTATTGGTATTAGACAATGTTACCAATAGCTACAATATTGGCTCGTTTATTCGTTTGGCCGATGCTTTTGCCATCGAGAAAATAATTGTCTGTGGTGCGCTGACTATTTCAGATAAAAAATTACGTAAAGCCTCAAGAAATGAAGCGAAGTGGGTTTGTGTTGAATATAGCGATAGTACCACTTCAAGCATACAAGGCTTAATTGATAAAGGTTATGCTATATACGGAGTTGAACTTTGTCATCAATCAGTTGATTACAAAGAGGTAAACTATCCATCACCTTGTGCGCTAGTCTTAGGCAATGAGCGTAAAGGTGTTAGTGAAGCGGCACTAAAGTTAACCGATCAACAAATACATATTTCCATGTACGGTATGGGAAATTCGTTAAATGTTTCAACCGCTGGTGCTATCGTATTGGCTGAATGTACTAGCCAAATGCGTAAAAGCATCCAAGGTTAGATGGCATAGCTTTTAATGATGATTTGCTTAATCGAGTAAAGTTAGCTGTAATGTCAACAGTATAAAACATGATATTTGCTAGGATGAAGCGAAGAATTATGTGATGCATTAGCATTACAGCGCGTTAGTGTAAAAATAAATCATCAAACATGAAAAATATTAATGCTGACACGAATAGATATATCAGCGCTGAGAGATTGCAGCTCAGCGCTACATCTAAATATGCCAAATAAATAATATGTGCATAAATAGGACTTAGTTATATTTTTAACGGAGACCAGCTCATGGATAGAGTAAAAATTACTGTGCTAGCTGCTTTACTCGGTGTTTTATATGCGTACTTATCGGTATACATCATCAGTATTGGTGTTGCGATTGCCGTACCTGCTAATATTTTGGCTCCGATAGCTAAAGTATCGCCAATTTTTGCCTTTGCCTTAGTCGACATTATTACAGCGGCTTTACCGTTAATAATGGTTTATTTTCTTTTTGCTTTTATAGTCAAATATTTCAACTCCAATAAACATTACTTACCATTTCTAGTGCTATTGACGCCTTTTTGTCTTCAGCATATTTTCTTTTTTGTCGACATGGGACAGCCACAAAGTTGGTTATATACCCTAGGGACAACACTGCCAAGGTACATTGCGATTATGTTTTTTGCATTGTATGTTGCTAAAAAGGCAACGAATCAAACTAATACTTGATAATAAAAAGCGTAAGCTTGGCTTTTACATTACTACAGCATGATATATGCCTATGACACTTAAAAATACAGCTTGAAGTATCATGAGTATCGGATTTAAAAAGTGGCTAAATTAATATAATAAAATCGCTTTGTGAGTGAGTTATAACATTCATTAAAACGGCATTACAGTCATAAAAAACGTTTTATTGGGCTGGTTGAGTATTAATTATTAAGGATGTAGCATGAAGGCATTAGTTTCTGTTGTTATACCTGTTTTTAATGGAACAGCGTACTTAGAGGCGACCGTTAACAGCATTTTAGCGCAAGATTACCATCACATCGAAATATTGCTGATTAACGACGGCAGTAAAGATGACTCCGCACAGCTGATAAATACCTTAGCTGAAAAATACTGTGTTATTAAAGGGTTTCATAAGAAGAACTCTGGTGTTGCTTCGGCAAGAAACTTTGGTATAGAGGTGGCTAGTGGCGAGTTTATTGCTTTTTGTGATCAAGACGATCATTGGCTGCCTAATAAGCTAATAAAGCAGATCCCCCTGTTTCGAAACCCTAATGTAGGCCTGGTATATTGCGGTGCCATTGCTGAGTACTCACACCTCAACAAACAAGATAAACCGGACTTTGATGATAAATATCGAGGAGAGGTATTCGATAGGCTAGTTCACGTTAATATGTTTTCATGCTGTACAGTTATTGCGCGCAAGAGTTTATTGCGAGAAACCCAAGCATTTGATGAAGAAAGAAACTTAATGGGAGCAGATGACTGGTTAGCATGGCTAAAGCTTGCTTTAGTTTGCGAGTTTGACTTTATTCCCGAGCATCTGGCTGTTCACGTTTTTCATGGCGAAAATTTTTCATTAAATGAAGAAAAAATGCACTTAGCTGAATTGGTTTGTTTGGATAAAATTGCGCCAATGGCCGAGAAATACCATAAATCGGTTAATTGGAATGAAATAAAGCAGAATCTACATGTTAGATATGCCAATGGCTATATCTATAGTGGTATGTTTAATTTAGCTGGTAACACACTTTTAACTGCATCAAAATTGAAAAATAACCGCCAATTATCGTTAAAAGGCAAGCTACTTAAAATCGTTCCAAACTTTATATGGCAATTCATGCAAAAAACCAAACGGGTTATTTAGTATGTATTGTACATGTAATAGGGGGCTTTATGGGGCTGTTTAGCTGTTGTAACTGAGATAACATTGACGTATTTCGCACAGAGACACGTGAGTGAAAAAAACACCTTTGTGTGTGAAAGAAAAGCAGGTAAAGCTAGAATATTGAATATGATAACATGTGTAATATCTAGATAACTCGTCAGTGGTTCAAGATAAATCAAGCCCTTAAAGGTAAGCTTTGGCTGAAAAAACACAACACTTTTACTTTTTAAGTTATCGTTCTAAGGTGGAAAAGTCTTGTTTAACTGGGCGAGAAATGGCTAATTACATAAGGCTCTTAAAACAGCTGGTATTGTTGGGCGTAATATAAGAAAGTAATGGTGACTATATAGTCATCAGTATTTTTGGATTATTAGCGCTAAAGCATATCAAGGTTAAGGAAAACCAAATGAAAAACGTTGCTGTATTATCGTGTTGGTTTGGTTATAAATGTAATAAACCACGCAGAATAAACTCATTCTCGACCTTTAAACAATGGTGTTACGCGACGATAAAAAACCTCCTACCCTTTAGTATTTTTGACGCTCTAGGCTTAGTGTCTATTATACCTCATGCACCTAATGGCATTGAAAACAGTTACTTTTATTCGAACAATAAAAAGCTAAAAAAAGAAGTGTTACTTAAAGGTTGGCACTTTTGTTTTATTGAAAGCGATCTTGATAACGGTGAGAGTATAACTTCCTCATTATTGGCTAAAAAAGTTAAGTTTTTGCAAATTGACGACACTCATTTTAAGCATGCTGAACACATCGTATACATGGACAGTCGACGAATTTCTGATGACATCGCTGATATCATTAAGCTTAATAAAAAGGGCATTTTACTCAGGTATGAAGCAAGGTTTAAGCCCACTATATGGCACGAGGTTGAAGACGCGAAAGGGCAAGAAAGATATGTCAGGCATATGGATAAAACCATCGATTTTATTAATACTAAGCTCAAAAATGGTTATTGTGCTAACAACCGGGTGATGAATACCGGCATCATTGCTTATGCAATGCCGAGCAAAGGTAAGCAAATAAAATCGCTTTGTGATGAAGTTTACAATGCTTGTATAACGTTAAAGCAGCCAGAGTGCCAAATTTTTTGGTGTTTGTTATCTCAGCCTTATCAAGATATTCTTCATGCGGTTGAAGCTACTGAAATAAAAACTCGTTCAGGGCTTTAATCACGCATAAGACTTTACTCACGAGACTAATGTACTATTGCAACGCAGAATCACTCTACAAGTTTAAAAACCTTACTGAGAAGTCAGTAATTATAGGCATTTTTTTGTTACTGCCTTTAAAGCGAAGCGCTTTAAAGCTCTTGTATTTTTTATAATGTATTCTCTATATTATTTTTACTAGCTGCAGGGCATAGACCAGTGTAAAACAATTTGAATGCTGGCTTTCTATTGTTATGCTTTTATTTTAATAAGGCAGCTAATAAATCAAAGATACCTATTGTTGCACTTGGAATATCAGCAACAGCTAAATTCTCTCTTTTAGTTTGATAGTTTTCAAGCATCTTCTTTAGAGCTTTAGGCTCGAACCATACACCTAAACAAGAAGGGCAATAGCTAATGCCATTGAAGTCAGTGATAGAACTTAAAACACCACAATTGACTGGGCATCTAGAATTGCTAGTTGCATGAACTGAGTTTGATAAGGTATTGAAGAATTTTTGTGGTTCAAACTCTTTTGTATATTGAATTGAGTCAATATAGCTTTTAGGTAACCACGAACCTTTACATGATTTACAACCATAACCGGTATGAGCTTCGGCTTGATCAGCATTTAAAGTACTGCCATCAACAGGACATTTCAATATCAACTCCTTGATACATAACAACTCATTATAGATATTTATCATTAATAAGTTATTTTGATTACTTACGCGTTAATATTCCATAATTTACATAAGTTAGAAAGATTAATTTTATCAATACCGTTCGTATTTGGATATTCCCGATTCATCTTAAACTGGTTGCTTGGACGAAACTTCACATATTGCTGTCTACATCAGTGAGGATGAAAAAGCGCAGCAGGTTTCGAAAGACAAAAAGCGCATCTTGTCACACTCAATTACCTCACTTTAGCATGTGGTACGCTTTGGTTTTTATAAATTCTTCATACGTTTTTTTAATCTTTGCAAATCAATCGCGTTTGAACGTACCGTCAGCTTTATGTGCTCATATTCATAGTCTTCTTTGGTTACACTCATGCTAGCTCTAATTTCACCTATAATGCCTTTTGCGGTATAAGGCACGATGATCTCATCTTCAATCATCTCTTCTTGTGCGACGTCAACGATATATTGATGTAACTTTTTGATATCAGCAGGGTGGCGAGTTGAGGTCAACATGGCATCGGGAAACTCTACCATTAAGGCTTGTTGTTGCTCAGGTGTTAGCTGATCCGATTTATTCAAAACTAATAACTTTTTACTATCTTCAACACCAACTTCTGCTAACACTTCATGAACAACATCAAGTTGTGTTCGAAAAGAAGGATCAGCGGCATCAACAACATATAACAGAAGTGAAGCGTCATGGGCTTCTGCTAAGGTTGAATGAAATGAGGCAACAAGGTCATGTGGTAATTTTTTGATAAAACCTACGGTATCAGACACTAATATTCTCGGCTGGGTCACTGGGTATAAAGCGCGTACTGTGGTATCAAGAGTGGCAAACAATTTGTTTTCACCTTCAACATCGCTGCCAGTAATTGCTCGCATCATTGATGATTTTCCGGCATTGGTATAGCCAACTAAAGCAACACAAAATAGTTCAGCGCGTTGTGTTCGGCGCCCTTTCATTTCGTTTTGAACGCTGACCAACTCGCGTTTTAATTCAGCTAATTGGTCACGCACTTTACGACGATCTAGCTCTAGTGTTGTTTCGCCTGCACCTTTGCCCATTTGGCGCTCTTTGTTGCCACTGGTTGATTCGCGTAGTCGTGGCGCAACATAATTGAGTCGTGCTATTTCAACTTGTAATCGTGCTGTGCGAGTGCGGGCATGACGACTAAAAATTTCGATGATAATACCTGTGCGATCAAATACTTCTACACCTAACTGATTTTCAACATTACGTAATTGAGACGGGCTTAGGTCACAGTCGAATACCACGACATCGGCACAGGCAAAAGGCAAGTTATCTGAAGGAATGTCAGCAAGCGGTTTTTCACTTGTTAAGGTCTTATCCGTAGCATGAGCTTCGTTGATTTCTTCAAAGTCATCTTCTTCAACAGAGCCTTTGTTACCGGTAAGGTGTGCTATTTCAGCCAGTTTACCTAAACCTAAGACATTGAGCTTTTTGGTTGAACTGAGTTTTTGTGATTGGCTGCCAACTACTTTGAAGCCTAAGGTGGTAACTAGGCGTGCTAGCTCTGCTAAAGACTCAGTGGCTTCATCCCCTTTAAATTCAGGTGTGGCAATAGAAATAAGTAAGGCATGATTAAGGGCTGCTTTTGCGGTTAGTTGCATAATGGTTTGATATTGAGCACCTAAGTGCAAACCTAGTTTTAACAAAGTAGCTTGATCCTACGCTGTTATCGACCAGCTTTATAGGTTTAGTGTTGTAGATTTGTATTTATTGTCTACTTAACCGGAACTCTGGATAAGCAGCACTAGCTCAATTTAATGATGTTTACTTTGCTATAGCATTTACTTTGCCACCTAAGCTTTTGATTCACTTGAATATCAAGCACTCATTATCCAGAGTTCAGGTTACTTACTGTTGTTATTGTTGGTATTCGTATAGAATTCGGCCTTAATTTTTCTTATTTAGTGCCTTATTAAATTGGAAAATCATCCTAGGACAGCTTCATCCTTCTGTCTCATCTGATATAAGCTAATAAAAAGTATATAAATGACTGATAAAACAATAGTAACGCACGACGGTAATTTTCATGCAGACGATGTATTTAGCATCGCTGCCCTTAAAAGTGTTTTTTCTGGTTTTAACTTGATACGCACACGCGATCTCGAGGTGATTGCTAAGGCTGACATTGTGATTGATGTTGGTGGGGAATATAACGCAGATGCTGGTCGTTTTGATCACCACCAACGTGGTGGGGCGGGCGCACGCGAAAATGGCATTCCTTATTCGTCATTTGGTTTAGTTTGGCAAAAATATGGCTTAGCACTATGCCAAAATAATCAAGAAGTCGCTAATGCGGTCGATGAAGGCTTAGTGTCTACTATTGATGCTATTGATTGCGGTCATGTTGAAGGCGTTGCTCAAGGTATTAGTTTGAGCCAAACCATTTCAATGTTTAACCCAACATGGCAAGAAAATGGCGACTTTGATGGTTGTTTTAATGAAGCGGTTGATTTTGCTGCACGTATTTTAGCGCGTTTTATTGCTTCAGCTGATGGCGGCATTAGCGCAAAAACAATTGTTGCTCAGGCCATTGAACATGCTGAAGACCCACGAGTTATTGTCTTAGAAAAATACACACCATGGAAAAGAACGGTACATGCTTTGTCGGCAGAAGCACTATACATGATCTATCCATCTCAAACGGGTCAATGGCGAATTCAAACTGTGCCTGTTGAACCAGGTTCATTTGAAGACCGCAAACCCTTACCGCAAGCATGGGCAGGTTTATCAGGTAAAGCACTGCAAGACGTTACCGGTATCGATGATGCTATGTTTTGTCATAATGGTTTATTTATTGCGGGCGCAGAGTCGTTTGCTAATACCATGAAAATGGCGGCTATCGCACTAGCAGAATAAGCATCTCATTAGCTATGAGAAGATGCTGAGCTGTAGATATGTTGTTACCTTAGCGTAAGTAAGATTTGAATAAAAAAGCACGAATATAGCTATATTCGTGCTTTTTTATTGGTTTATGATGCCTATTTTACGTTTACTTTACTTCAAGCGCTTCTGCCATTGCTTCTTCAGCTACTTGCTCTAACCAGGTAAAGTCGATGGTTTGATGTGCTTCACAAATAAACCATGGTTCACGTGAATCAGGTTCTAACATGAGCCCTTTATCGATTAAATTCAGGGCAAATTGGGTGTATAAATCACTATTGGTTTTTTTCCAGTCACGATAGTTTTGCGGTACGCTAGCACCAAAATGCACACCAAACATGGCATTAGGGCCAGCAAAACAATGCTCAATATCAAACTTGCTAAATACACGAGATAACAAGCCTTGAATTTCTGCGCCAACACGGTCAATGGTGGCAAGCGCATCAGTTTCTTTTAATATTGTTAAGGTAGCCTTTGCTGCACTTAGCGCCACCATATTTGCGGTGTATGTACCGCCATGGGTTACACCATTTTTATCAAAAGATATCGCACTCATGACATCCGCTCGGCCACCAAATGCTGCAACAGGGTAACCATTACCCATGGCTTTGGCATATGTGGTTAAGTCAGCATGTATGTTATACAAAGCCTGTACGCCACCTTTAGCGACACGGAAACCTGTTTTTACTTCGTCCATGATCAATAATGAACCATTGCTGTCAGATAAGTCACGGAGCTTTTGCATGTAAGCTTGTGTTGAAGCAATTGAGCCACAGTTACCCATAATAGGCTCGATCAAAATTGCTGCAATGTCATTACCATATTCTGCAAAAACAGCGTCGATAGCAGCAAAATCATTTAAAGGCACGCTGACTTGATGCTCGCGTGTGCTTTGCGGAATACCGGCACCAAATGGGATAATTTCAGGCGAACTTTTATCGTCTATTTGCCAATTGTCAACGTCAGACTTCCACATAACTTCATCATGCAAACCATGAAAGCCACCTTCTACCACAACAATTTTATTACGTTTGGTAAAACCGCGTGCCGTTCTGACCGCACCAATAACCGCTTCAGTACCTGAATTAGCAAAACGCATTTTTTCAATGTTAGGACAAAGCGATTTAACCAATTCGACAACGTCAGAATCCAGACCGGTTGAAAACCCTGAAATACTGCCGATGTTAGTGATGGCATTAATCACTTCATTATCAACACGTTCATCGCGGTAGCCTAAAATGATAGGGCCGTAAGCCAAACGAAAATCTACGAATGTTTGCTCGTCGCAATCAGTAATTGTGCAGCCTTTCATGCTACTCAAAAATACTGTGTTGTCTTCTCCCCAATAGCGATAGCTATCAGCAACGCCCAAAGGCATGTTTTGGTGTGCTCGTTTGAGCATAGCGGCACTATTAGGTTTGTGTGTTTTGGTCATAAGGTGGTCCAATCTAGCGGTTTGTTTTTCACAAAAAAATGATGATTTTTAATGACGGGGATAATACAGGTAACGCAGGAAATCAGGAAGTGTTAGCCGGCATTTAACAATAATTAAATGATAAAAAAGCTCTTACACCTGCGATGTAAGAGCTTTTGCAAGTATCATGATTGAAAAATCGATAACTGCTTTATTTTCTGACTCAACGGAACTTAACTGAACTAGTCTTAGCCCAAGTTAATTTAGTTGAGTCGTTATAAATCAAAAGTACGTGAAACAGAGAACACAATACGTGCGTCAGCTGAGTCAATATTCATGCTAGTATCTTCAACAGCCAGGTTAAGGTCAAAGCCTTCATAACTTGTCATATACTCAAGACGCACATGGTTGTATGCATCTCGTTCATTCCATGCCCACTTGTTTTCATCGTTTGAGGTTGAGCGATCAAAACTGGCTTTAATACTATGGCCTGGAGCAACTTCAATAGTATGAGCAACCATGGCAATATAGTGGCCAACATCAAGACCAAAGTAGTCCCAGCTATACCAAAAGTTTAATTCGGTATCACCCATTGACGAGTTATAGCCAAACTTTGCATAAGCTTCAGGGTAGTTGTAGCTATCTGAAGCGGAGTCTCCGTGGTACGTGTAGTATGCAATACCCGCGTCAAGACCGATATCTTCATTTAATTGAAAATATTTACCGGCATAAGCATCCCATTCGATGTTGGTATCTTCACCGCTACCAAAATCAACATTTGACGCCCAAGTACCAACATAAAAGCCGTCTGCGCCAGCGTAATCTAAACTGGCTTGCAACGCAGGATCATTACCTGTTTGGCTAACACCGTTGAAAGTGTAGTCAGAGGCAAGCTTAACCGTAGTTGATAAATCAGCTAGGGCGCTTGTAGATACTGTTAATAAACAACTTGTTGCTAAGGCAATAATACTTTTTTTCATTACTTTCATACTAATTTTATTAAGTTATATGTTCTATTTTTGTAAAATCTATTTTGTTTTCTTTTGGTGAGCTTTCTATTGATGCTACTTCTTTAAACTTGGTTAATAAAATATAACCAAAACATGTAAAGAATAAGCCAATAACAACTGCACCCACCCATTGAATTTGTAAGAAGTCTAGTTTAAATAGCAAGGTAAGCAAACTTAGCGCAGCAAGGTTACCTAAAAAGTAGTTAATTTTTCCTATGCGGGCAACACCAACATTCAAGTTATCGGTATATAAACGAATAAGTGAGTCGAGCGAGTTAATCACGAAAGTGATACCGACAACCGCCATGGCAAGGTTATAAAAACCAGCAGTTTCTAAGCCATTTAAATTGTAGTAGTACAATACGCTAAACCATATTGCGATTGGAATCGAAGGAAATACCATCATCGCAACCAGTACTTGATAAGTACGTAAACCACCAACAAAACGTGCAGTAAACTGGCCTATCATAATGCTCCATGCAAACCACCAATAAAGGTAGAACTCGTGGTAGTCATTCATTGGCAATACAAACTCATGAATATTACCAAAGTAGCCGCCAAGTAAGGCAAAGGTGTTAGCAAACTCACCAAGACCAGAGTCTTCACCCATAAAGGCACCACCCCACATTAGGGCAATTAAGGCAATAAATAGCCAAGTAGTGGCTAAGCTTAAAATGCGTACGTAGCGGATGTTAGTACTTGAATATACTGCCGTAGCAATAACCAGCAATACAATTAAGTAGAAGCTACCAATAATAGACTCTCCGTCGCCTAATTCAGGTAAGTACCAAGGTAAATTAGACAGCAATAAGTATGCAGTGAAAGCACAAGTGCCAATAATCACGATATTATTAATAAGTTTAATCGGTGGCAGTTCAAAAAAGCGCACGCGTGGCTCGATAACACAGAAGTAGAAACACGTGAGGAAGTAAAAACTCCAAATCAAGAACGCCCAAAAGCCAAACTCAATCGCTAGCGGATTAGTGAAGCTGTATTCCGGACTGGTAGCTAAGTCGCCATAACCTGCAAACTCGGTTAATGGGAACATGATCAGTCCCACATCTAAGCCTGAGGTGAATAATATGGCGATAAAGGTAAAAGTTTTTACTGGGGTAACACCGACACAACGGACGTTTCCCCAACGATATAAAATAAATGCAATACTGGCGAAGGTAAATAAAATGCCAGCAGATAACCAAGCTGTCATGATGCTCTCCCTGTGGTGTTTTCGATCAATGTAAAGATAACTAACTCCTCTTCTTTTTTTATAGTTAGAGTATTCAGTAACACCTAATAAATCAGTTTTAAATTAGGCTTCAAATGTTAATTGTCGCCGTCATACTGTCGTCTTTATAAAACGAGATGACGGCGATAATTAAGCTCTGAAAGATTACTCGCGATTAATATACCGATGAAAATTCAAGTTGCAGCTTCAGCTGAATCCAACATCTTGATGCGACATAGGTACAAAATATTTTAAAACTTAGCTTGTTGTTCTTTTTGGCAATGCAGAACGTTGTTGCTGCTGCCAGTTAGTATCTATGGTGACTGTCGCCTCTGAGGCACTAAGTAACTTACGACCACGAATAATATCGGCTGCACGTTCTGCAACCATAATGGTTGGTGCATTCAAATTACCATTTGGAATGGTGGGGAAAATTGATGAATCAACCACGCGTAAACTTTCAATACCATGTACACGAGTATCTGGGTCAACCACAGCCAGTTCATCAGTGCCCATTTTACATGAGCAAGACGGATGGTAGGCGCTTTCAACACATTCGCGAACAAAGCTGTCTATTTCTTCATCGCTTTGAATATGAGTGCCGGGTTGAATTTCTTCACCGCGATATTCATCAAGTGCTTGTTGATTAATTATTTCTCGGGTTAAGCGTACACACGCGCGAAAGCCTTCGCGGTCATCTTCATGTTCAAGGTAATTAAACAAAATTTCTGGATGTGCTTTTGGATCTGCACAAAGCGCTTTAATATGGCCACGGCTTTTAGGCTTGTTATGACCAATATGTACTTGAAAGCCATGACCAGCAAAAGCTTCTTTACCGTCGTAACGCATAGCAGCAGGTAAAAAATGATATTGTAAATCAGGCCATTCAACACTCGCTTTTGAGCGGATAAAACCACAAGATTCAAAGTGGTTGGTTGCTCCTAGTCCTTGCTTACTTAAGATCCAACGCACGCCAATTTTTAGTTTGCTAAACCAGTCTAACTTGCCATTTAAAGAGATAGGTTTTTTACATTTAAATTGAAAGTAAAACTCAAGATGGTCTTGTAGGTTTTGGCCCACACCAGGTAAATCATGCTTTACTTCAATATTAGCGGCATTAAGTACCGCTTTAGGACCTATGCCTGATAACTGTAAAATGTGTGGCGAGCCAACAGAGCCCGCCGATAAAATAACTTCTTTATTTGCCTTTATATCAAATGTTTGTCCCTTGCGCTCATATCTAACGCCAACGGCCTTCTTACCTTCAAGTAGAACTTTGTGTACTAATGCATGGGTTATCACGGTTAAATTGTTCCGCGTCATAGCAGGGCGTAAGTAGGCATTGGCTGTTGAACTGCGTACGCCGTTTTTAACGGTCATGTGCATTGGACCAAAGCCTTCTTGTTGTTCGCCATTGTAGTCTTTAGTCGCAAAATAACCGGCTTCAACACCAGCCTTTACAAACGCTTTGTAAAGTGGGTTTTGCATTTGATTACCGTTGTTGACACCTAAAGGACCATTTTTGGCGCGGTAATCATCAGCATTAAATGCCCAATCTTCTGATTTTTTAAAATAGGGTAAACAGTGAGCATAATCCCAGTTTTTAGCGCCATGCTGTTGCCATTCATCAAAGTCTTTTGCATGACCTCGTACATACACCATACCGTTAATTGATGAGGAACCGCCTAACACCTTACCGCGAGGGCAATGCATGCGGCGATTATTAAGAAATGGCTCAGGTTGGGTTTCAAATTGCCAAGCGTATTTTTTGGTATTCATCGGAATAGACAAGGCAGTGGGCATTTGAATAAAAATGCTTTTATCACTGCCTCCGGTTTCGATCAGTAAAATATTGTTATTACTGTCTTCACTCAGACGGTTTGCTAATACACAGCCCGCAGAGCCAGCACCAACAATAATATAATCAAATTTTTCGCTTTTCATTTAAAACCCATTTCAATAATTTAGTACGTTTGCCACTTTACGTCTTTGCTTTGGACACTAATTTACGTGCTTAAAAAGGACTGTCGAGCTTTTGCAACCCAACATATACCGCTTTAATTTGTGTATAGTGATTCAATGTTGATAGACCATTTTCGCGACCAATACCTGACTGTTTATAACCACCAACAGGCATTTGTGCTGGCGATGCGCCGTAGCTGTTGATCCAACAAATACCCGCTTGCATCTGATGAACCACACGGTGAGCACGAGTAATATCTTGGGTAAATACGCCAGCGGCTAAGCCTAATGCTGTGTTGTTAGCACGTTGGATCACTTCGTCTTCATCATCAAAAGTGAGTACGCTCATCACAGGGCCAAAAATTTCTTCACGACAAATGGTCATTTCATCATGGCAATCACCAAAAATAGTGGGCGTGGTAAAGTAGCCGTCAGGTGCATTTTCTGGTTGAATTGCTTTGCCGCCATGCAGTAGGGTTGCACCTTCTTTAATGGCAATATCAATGTAGCTTTGTACAAGTTGCTGATGCTTTGCTGAGATAAGTGCACCGAAATTAGTTTTAGGATCCATAGGATCACCAATAATAATATTGTTGTGTGTGCGCTCGACAAGTTTTTTGATAAAAGCAGGGTAAAGTGATTTTTGTACGAATACACGTGTACCATTGGTACACACTTCACCTTGAGTATAAAAATTACCTAACATAGCGCCTGAAACGGCATTATCGAGGTCTGCATCATCAAAAATAATCAGTGGAGATTTACCGCCAAGCTCCATGGTGACATCTTTTAATGAACTTGCCGCTGCCGCCATGACTTTTTTGCCAGTACCCACTTCACCAGTAAATGAAATTTTAGCAATTTCAGGGTGATGCGTTAACCAAGCGCCAACTTCTCCAGCACCTTGAACGACATTAAATACCCCATCGGGTAAACCCGCTTCAGTAAATATTTCAGCAAGCTTTAATGCGCCTAAAGGGGTTTCTTCAGAAGGTTTGAAAATCATTACGTTACCGCAAGCCAATGCTGGTGCTGCTTTCCAACAAGCAATTTGTAATGGATAGTTCCAAGCGCCAATACCAGCGCAAATGCCCAGTGGTTCACGACGGGTATAATAAAAATCACCATCGACTGTTTGCTGATTACCTTCAATGCTAGGTGCTAAGCCAGCAAAAAATTCAATAGAATCCGCACCAGATAAAACATCTACCACAGAGGCTTCTTGCCATGGTTTACCGGTATCTAGTACTTCAATTTTTGCCAGTTCATCATTGCGTTCACGTAATAACGCAACGGCTTTCAGTAAAATTCGGCTACGCTCCATTGCGCTCATTGCTGACCAAGTTGCAAAACCAAGCTTTGCGCTTGCTATCGCCTTAGCTTGTACTTGTTCATCAGCAACTTCAACTTGGTAAATAACTTTACCGCTTGCTGGATTGATAACATCAAAAGTCTCACCGCTGGTGTTTGCCATATAAGCACCATCGACATAGTTTTTATAACGTATTAATGACAAGTAATATCTCCACTTTCGTTAATTTAATGAGTTAATTTGCTCGTCTATAAAGCTTTTACATAATTGTTCAGCTTGCTTGAATTCGGCTTCTGGCTTGGTGCTTAATGCACAGCGTAGCCAAAAACCGTCGATCATGGCTGCCGTTTGTTTGGCTGCTACTTGTGCAGCATCATCGGCTAATAGCTGACGAAATGAAAAGAGTAGGTTGCTGTATAGTCGCTTGCTGTTGATATTTTGTAATCTTCTTAGCTTAGGATCATGCATTGACTCCGTCCAAAAGCTTAGCCATGTTTTAATGGCCGGTGTCGAGCGTTGAAAGGGCGTAAAATTAGCCGCTATAATTATTTTTAAGCGCTCGTTCGCATCAATAGGTTTGGCAGAAATCTGAGCAAGTAGTGCTAATCTTAGTTGCTCTAATAGGTGCATAATAGTGGCTTCAATAAGCCCTTGCTTACCACCAAAATAATGACTAATGATCCCCGAGGACAAGCCAGCAATACGGCTAATGGTAACAATGGTTGTGCTTTGTAAACCGAACTCACCAATAGATTCTAAAGTGGCATCGATTAACTGTTGTTTACGTACGGGTTTCATTCCAACTTTCGGCATAAAGAGCTTTTCTTTTTTATTAATTGAACGTTCAATTAGTTTCTATTCTGATGGTTTTTACACTAATGATCAATTCAACGATTAAATGTACTTAAGGTAGCTAAAGCCGTTTAATTATGAATAAACCCAATAAATCAGAATCTTAAGTAGTTTTAGTAACGAAAATATTAGTGGTTAATTTACATCTAAAGATTAGAGTTCAAAGGATAAGTATTGATGGTAAGCTGACTGAAGTGCTGACGATTCTATTTATTTGTCGCCAGTGTTCAAGCACTGAGGACTCATTTGTATAATGTTTGATAGTAAAATCTATAGGCAGATTAAATGATTATTTATCTGGTTCACTATTGTTTTTTTGGATATAAAATAAGCCCTAATAGCGCAAAGGGACCCTAGCTTTATCACGCTAGGGGTTGAAAAAGACCAAGCTGCTAACGAGTATTTCATTAATAGCGAATAGGCGCAGAATTGGCCATTAAGGTACAGTTAATTTCAAGATGGAGATCAGCTTTATCATTTGGTGAATATGACTAGTATCACTAAAGAAATCTGCCAAAGGCAGCAAATGTTATGGCAACAGATTATTAGCGTATTCAGCCACTAAACTCGTTATTCTCTTGCCCCAATTCGCTCGTTAATTCAAATCCTGGTAGTAACACTAAAGATTTTATTCGAGTTGTCGATAATGGCATGAGTATTAGCAATCCAGACAACTTATTTGTCGCTTTCTACAACACCAGAGAAAAAAGGTTAGGGAATTGGCTTAGCTTTTTGTTGAAATATTATTGAACAACATAACGGCAGCTTAAGTTTGTACATAGAGCCGATAAACAAGGGGCAGAGGCAGTAATTGAACTTTCTAGTGATTATTCATTTAATAAAATGAACGGATTAATTTGTTAACAACAAGCAACTTTGTGGTGCCTTAATTAGCAAACGACTCTGTATGTTTCTTTTTAAAGATGTCTGCTAGTGTTGTTTTAGTCAATACCATAGGGCATGTTGGGCATTTAAATACTAATTAGCCAGTACGAGTTTAACAGGTACTGGCTAATTCCTAATGCTAATTGCTTAGCCGTTACTTACATCTTCAAAGTCAGCATCGATAACGTCATCGTTATTTACTTCGTCGTTAGCTGCACTGGTTTGTTGTTGTGCTTGCTGTGCTTGCATGATTTTACTGTAGGCCTCTTGTAATGCGGTTTGTCGCATTGCAATTGCGGCTTTATCATTACCATTAACAGCCATTTTAAGTTGCTCGATTAAGCTACTAAGTTCAGTTTTTTGTTCATCGGTAAAACTCTCCATTGCCGTTTGTACCGTATGAATTAATTGGTCCGCTTGGTTACGTTGCTCAACCAACTCACGCTTTTGTTTATCTTCATTAGCGTGTAGTTCTGCATCGTTGACCATGCGATTAACTTCATCTTCGCTTAAACCGCTTGAAGCCGAAATGGTAATACTTTGCTCTTTACCTGTGGCTTTGTCTTTCGCTGAAACATTTAAAATACCATCTGCATCGATGTCAAAAGTGACCTCAACTTGTACTGAGCCTCGAGGGCCTTGAGCAATGTCAGTTAAGTTAAATTGTCCTAACGACTTATTATCCGTTGCCATTTCACGTTGACCTTGCAGCACATGTACCGTAACTGCTGCTTGATTGTCTTCTGCCGTCGAGAATACCTCGGATGCTCGTGTTGGTATGGTGGTATTTTTTTCAATAAGCTTAGTCATTACACCGCCTAAGGTTTCAATACCAAGTGACAATGGTGTTACATCAAGTAACAGTACATCACCTACTGTGCCAGACAATACACCCGCTTGAATAGCTGCTCCCATGGCAACGGCTTCATCAGGGTTCACATCTTTACGCGGTTCTTTACCAAAAAAGGCTTTTACAGCGTCTTGTACTTTTGGCATACGTGTTTGACCACCCACCAAAATAACTTCGCTTATATCACTTTTGTTTAAACCGGCATCTTTTAACGCTTGTTCACAGGGTGCCATGGTACTTTTAACTAAATCATCGACTAACGATTCTAATTTAGCGCGAGTTACCTGCACGTTTAAATGCTTAGGGCCACTGGCGTCCGCTGTTACATACGGCAAGTTAACGTCAGTTTGTAGTGCTGATGATAGCTCTATTTTCGCTTTTTCAGCAGCTTCTTTAATACGCTGTAAAGCTAATGGGTCTTGCTTAACATCAATGCCACTGTCTTTTTTGAATTCATCAGCAAGGTAATTAATCAGGCGTAAATCAAAATCTTCACCGCCTAAAAAGGTATCACCATTGGTTGCTAATACTTCAAATTGTTTCTCACCATCAACGTTAGCTATTTCAATAATTGAGACATCAAAAGTACCACCACCTAAATCGTAAACGGCAACTTTCTGATCTGCTTTACTGCTCTTATCAACACCGTAAGCAAGTGCTGCAGCAGTTGGTTCGTTAATGATTCGTTTAACGTTAAGGCCGGCAATTTTACCTGCATCTTTCGTCGCTTGGCGTTGTGAGTCGTTAAAGTAAGCCGGTACGGTAATAACCGCTTCTGTCACTGTTTCACCTAAGTAAGCTTGGGCATCTTTTTTCAGTTTACGTAACAGCTGTGCTGATACTTCTTGTGGTGATAATTTTTTGCCATTGACTTGCACCCAGGCATCGCCGTTGTCTGCTTTAACAATTTTATAAGGTGCTAGCTTGATGTCTTTTTGCACTTCTTTGTCATCAAATTTACGGCCAATTAGGCGCTTAATAGCGAATAAGGTGTTTTCGGAGTTGGTGACCGATTGTCTTTTTGCTGGTTGTCCGGCTAATGTTTCGCTGTCTGCATATGCAACAACAGAAGGGGTTGTTCGGCTACCTTCAGCATTTTCAATAATTTTTGCTACGCCACCTTCCATTACCGATACACATGAGTTTGTTGTGCCTAAATCAATACCAATAGTCTTAGTCATAATATTTACCTGCTTCTTTTAAATTAACTTCATAAAATAGGTCTGATGCTTTAAGGCTATTACCCAGTAAGCAGTTTGACCGTATAAACAGCCTTCGCTGTTTGGTTAGTGGAGCTATAGTACGTAAGGTGAGGAAATGCTTCTGTCACAAATATGACAGTAAAGATAAAAATTATATTTATTTTTGTATTCGTTTTTTTTTAAATTAATAAATCAATGGGTTACTGATTGTTTTGACAGTGCAATATAACGAGAAAGTTGTTTAGCTTTTGCTATATGGCGGCAACTAGGTAGAATAAATTACTCGCTTACTTTAACGATCAAGTTTTGTTAACTATGAATTTAACTATGAATAAAAATGTTAGTCATTTACCACAACAAGCTAATCCGGTATTAGTTAAACAAGCTAATATTTTTGCCGATTTACCGAGCAAGCTTATCGAAGATTTTCAGCAAGAGTTTCAGCTTGATGAATGGCGTAAGGGCGATTATGTTAATTCCGATATTCTCATGCAGCGTTTTTTTGTTGTCATTGATGGTCAGTTAGAAATAAAGCAAAGTAATCCAGATACGGGTAGGGAAGTGACACTCGATATGCTTTATGCTGGTGATTGTTTTGATTTGATGGTGCTATTGGATAACCAACCCCATAATGTGATTATTTCACCGTTAACTTCAGTCAAGTTACTCTCGGTTAAGCTTGATACTATGCGCCATTGGTTATGGACTTACCCTGAATTTAATCAGCAGTTTATGCCTTACTTAGCACAAAAAATGCGTGAAAAAGAACAGCAAGCTAGTAACCTTATTTTACATGATGTACCTACGCGATTAAGCCGTATAATTTTAAATCATATCAATAAAATTAAGTTTTATACTGGTAGTAAAGCCCAAGAGCATCAACACCATTTAGTTAATGGCTTGAATGATGACACCTTAGCGCGTATGACAGGCTCGGTAAGACAGGTGATTAATAAGCAGTTACAGCTATGGAAAAAAGCTGGCACGCTTGATAAAAAACGTAACCAGCTTATTGTTAAAGATTTAGAGGCATTAGAGGCAGAGGCGAAATTTACTGAAAAGTTACCTAATGCGCCTTTATTACCAACCACGAAACGATAGCTGTTAGTTTCGATCTGTCAGTTTTAAGTTATCAGTTTTAAGCTGTCAGTTTTAAGCTGTTAGTTTTAAGTAAAAGCCAAGCCAAACCAAGCCGAGCGTTTACCATCAAACCCAGGTGAATCTTCAGTTGCTGGTGGCTGATAGCTGACAGCTTAACACTTTATTTTCCCTTCTATTTCTTTTAGTTGTTGATACAGTGCTTGCTCTTCTTCCGTTAAGCTTTTTGGCAAAGTAATTTTTAATTTTACAAAAAAGTCACCCGCAACCTTACCAGGTAATCCTCGGCCTTTTAAACGCATTTTACTGCCGCTACTGGTTAATTTGGGCAGGGTTAAATCTATTATGCCTGTTGGTGTTGGTAGCTTTATTTTATCACCTAAAGCTGCTTGCCATGGGCTAATGGCAAGTTCGGTGGTGACATCTGCGCCTTCAACACTATATAAAGGAGTGGGGTTAAAGCCAACCTCGATATATAAGTCCCCATTAGGTCCACCAGCAAAGCCCGCTTCACCTTGATTTTGTAAGCGAATTTTTTGACCGGCTTTAATACCCTTAGGAATATTGATTTTTAAGGTGCGCTCTTTTGTTTGCATATGTCCTTGCGAACCAGCAACCTGCTCATGCAGGGTAATATTTCGCGTTGCTCCGGTGTAGGAGTCTTGTAAATCAATCATGATCTTTGTTTGGCTATCTTGTCCTTTGGCCTGTCGACGACTGGAATGGTGAGCGCCTGTTGTATGCTGGTTTCCACCAAAGCCGCTACCGAATAAGGATTCAAAAAAGTCACTAAAGTCACCTTGCCCGGCACTGTTGAAGCTACCACTACCTTGATGAAATTGCTCTTGCCAATTTGGTGGTGGTGTAAAACCTGATTGTCCACCTTGCCAGTTACTGCCAAGTTGGTCGTAGGCTGCGCGTTTTTCTTTGTCACGTAGCACTTCATAAGCTTCATTGATGTCTTTAAAACGGCTTTCGGCATCTTTTTCTTTACTAACATCAGGGTGAAACTTGCGCGCTAACTTTCGATATGATTTTTTAATGTCATCTTGAGACGCGGTTTTATCAACGTCCATAATTTTATAGTAATCTTTGTAATTCACAGTAACCTCCTGTGTAAATAAATTTGCAGTTAACGATTATGACTGCTTTGGCTAATATGGCTTGAAGTAAAAAATTCAACTTTATAGCTAAATAACGTCAGTGCGGCGTAAACTACTGTAGCCAAGAATGCTTTTTAAACGTCTAGCCGCGTTCTTTTTATAGCCAAGAACTCGTTTTTGATTGGTTAAAATGCTTGTTAAGCGGCTGAATTCTAATATTGCGCCTTTATTTAAATAACTTAGCTAATGATTTTATAAATCAACAGCTTGTAAAGTAACCTAGCTTGGGCCGAGGTTAAATAGTCTACATTAATGGTGCTAGTATAAAATAAACAAAAATACATAAATGTCAGTTATGTGACACATGTACGAAAATATGCGATGTTTAACTGAAATAATATTAACTCGATTAAAGGGAAGTCTATGTCATATAAACTGATCCATAATGCAGCTAAGTCTAACTATGAATACCATATTGATGGCCATATAGCTTACATTACTTATGATGAACAAAATGGCAACATGCATTTAACTCACACGATAGTTCCTGAAGCACTGGCAGGTAAGGGGCTTGCAAAAATATTGTTAGAAGATGTACTTCAGCAAATAAAGAAAGATCATAAAAAAGCCGTGGCACAGTGTTCGTATGTTGTGAAATATTTGGAAAAAAATCCTCAAGCAAGTGAGTTTTTTGTTTGACTTTGACAGCGATAATAACGGCCTGAATAACTGAAAACTCGGCTATTATTGTGTATCATTTTACGCTAAATGGTACGCAACAATAGCCGAGAGTAAGTTTGTGCTGTCAAGCGTATGAATATCGCTAATTAGGATGTCATTGCTTTTCGGTCTAATGCGCCACTAAAACGAGTTAATAACAGCGCGATTAACACGACTATTGCGCCTACCCACGGCGTGGTCATTAAGCCTGAACGTTCAACAATAACTCCACCGCCCCATGCGCCTAAAGCAATGCCAATATTGAATGCCGCGATGTTTAGTCCTGATGCGACATCGACAGCGTCAGGCGTGTATTTCTCCGCTAACTTAACGACATAAACTTGCAAGCCAGGCACGTTACCAAAAGCAAAAGCGCCCCAAAGTAAAATGGTGATTATGGCAGCTAAAGGGTTAACTGCCGTGAGACTAAAGGCCAGTAATATCGCAGCAAGCCCGATGAATATGATTGTTAAAGCTTTGATAGGGCCCATTTTGTCGGCCATTTTACCGCCCCAGATATTACCGATGGCAACAGATACACCGTATACCAACATAACGAGCCCAATGACGCGTGAATCTAAGCCTGTAATTTGGTTAAGGATGGGGGCTAAGTAAGTAAATGCAACGAAAGTTCCGCCATAACCGATAGCAGTGATGGCATAAACTAGTAGCAGCCTTGGTTGTGTTAACACTTTTAGTTGTGCTGAAATTTTAGCTGGTTTCGCTTGTTGAAGATTATTTGGTATTAAAAGTGCGCTACCGAGCATCGCAACTAAACCTAAAACAGATACGGTTAAAAAAGTAGCTTCCCAACCAAACTGTTGACCGATATAGGTGCCTAATGGCACACCAGTGACTAATGCAACGGTTAACCCTGTAAACATGATGGCTATTGCGCTAGCTGCTTTTTCTTTTGAAACTAGGCCTGTGGCGATAGTTGAACCAATAGAGAAAAATACACCATGGGCCAATCCGGTTAAAATACGGGCAACAATTAGCGCTTGAAAGCTAGGAGCTTGCCATGCAACTAAATTACCCAGCACAAATAACCCCATGACAGATAACAACACTTTTTTTCTATTCCATTTACCGGTTAACGCGGTTAGCACTGGCGCACCGATGGCAACTCCTAGTGCGTATAAACTCACCAGTAATCCAGCTGATGGTATAGATACATTAAGATCTTGCGCCATCGTGGGCAATAAACCCACGATAACAAATTCTGTGGTACCGATTGCAAAGGCACTGAGTGCTAATGCAAGTAATGCGAGAGGCATGTTAATCTCCAAGTATTTCAAGTTTCTATTAATGGAAGTGTCTGCTTAAAAGCAGCATCACTTTGAAGTAGGTATTATTAACCGCTATACTGTTGTGATAAATAGCACCTTTAACAATATACTTTTGTAGAAAATGATATGAATGCGGATTTAAAAACTCGTTCGGATGACTTAGAGCTTTTACTTTGTGTGATCGATGCAGGGGGATTTTCTGCTGCCGCAGATGTTTTAGATATTCAAGTCGCTCGTGTTTCTCGTGCTGTCAGTCGAATAGAAAAGCAGTTAGGCGTGGCTATTCTAATTAGAACCACGCGAAGAATTGAGTTGACTGATGAAGGTCGGCAATTCGTTAATACCATAAGAAAGGCTTTGCAAGCGATGCAAAGTGCTGAAAATGACATTATAACGCGAGGTGAACTACCTGCGGGAAAACTACGCTGCGTATTCTCATGACTTTGATCACCGATTCTCATCAGCTTTGATCACTTGATTTATCATTTTGTAGAGCCATTCTTAAACTAACTTAACTGATCATCATCAGTCAATTTATTTAACTGTTTTCGT
>UEXM01000377.1_pt1 | contig 48630 bp, 58 predicted proteins | sample 1796661 | NCBI WGS metagenome assembly UEXM01 (sample SAMEA4772469, study PRJEB27181) | metagenome | reverse complement strand
CTTGGTCAAACTCTAGGTTTAACGGGTTAGCTCGTACAACGGCTGTTGCCACAATGTCTGCTGAAGACTGTCTTGTATATCCTGCCACTTTTTATCTCCTGTCGCCTGTGCCATACAGAACAGATACTGCTTGTATTGTATGGCTAGGACTTGTGCTGTCGGTAACATAAGACACTGATATAGCATCTCCTGATCCACTTATATTAGTTGATCGTGTTGGTGATGGGTTGCCATCATATATGTCTGTTGTGTTATATATTGTAGATGCACTATCAAAAAAGGAAGCTGCACCTGCTGTAGTTAGTGAAAAGTTTTCTGGTGTGGTTATTTCTGAATCACCAAAGTTAAAATCTATACCTACATTAATTACTGCTTCACCCTCTGTCCTAAGAAAAGTTTTAACTTTATAAAAGATTTTTCGGACTTCTGGATCACCCATAAAGTAATACGGAGTTTGATACACACTAAATATTTTATCTGTATCAAAAGAACTGCCTTCTTCTTGTTTGTACACTTTACCAGAAGTGTCTCCATGAAGAACAAACTCAAACTGCCCTATATATCCACTAGCTACTGCTGTTGCTTCTATACCTACAAGCTGACTATACTCAAATGTAGACTGTGCTGTAGGGCTTTTACGAATAGCTGCTAGTAATGATAATGAAGTATTAGCCTCAAAGAATAATCTAAACTGAGACTTTCTCCTTAGAACTAGTGCCTTTAGTTTAGTTACATCCTCATTGGCTGTGTAGTTCTCAAAGGTCTTTTGAATTTCACGAGAGATTGTTTCAAGTTCAACGTCACCAATACGTGATGTACCAGATATTGGTCTAATACCATCAGGCCCAAGGAAAATAATGTCACCACCAAATTCTACCACAGTATCAGGTGCAACACAACCTAAGTCATTAGTAACATTTTCTACACTAAAGTTAGAGTAGTTATCCCCAACGATACGTTTAATTTGATTTTGTCCAAATACATAAAGTTGATTACGAAAGGATTTTAACTGCGTTACAGTAAAACCTATGTTAATAACACCTGCACCATTTGCTGGATCAAAGTCTGTATCTGCATTAGGCGATGAAAAATAAATATTAAAAGGTTCTGCAGGATCACCAGCTAACCAAAGATGATTAGAAAAAGCACTAGCAAACTTAGGGTCGGTAGGAGCATTAGCATGTGTAATCTGTGTATACGTTGTACCATTGTACTTAGCTGCTGGATTTACACCGTCCGTAAGTAGTAGGACTTCTTCAGTCCAATTATAACGTTCAAACCTTACTGAGTCAACCCCTGTCATTGTGGGGCTACCTGCTGTAGTAACTGCAGTCCAACCTATAACAGAAGGAGTACCTACAACTGTACTAGAATGTGAAGATGTACCACCTGTTATTACATTGTTAGCAGAAAAAACACTGTCAGGTAATCTTCCAAAATTTATAACAATAGAGTTGCCACTACCATTGGCTGTCTTAGATATGACTGAACCTGAGGCTGACACTGCAGAATCATCACTTGAACTAACTACAGCAGTAACCGTTTCACCTACAGTAAAAGATGCAGATTGATTGTCCGTGACTACAACAGTGTAGTAGTGATTATACCAATGTAAGTAGTTATTTCCTGATGATGGTGCTCTACAACCTAGTACGCCTTGATTTATGTCACCGTTTACTACAAGTCCTAATACTTTACCTGTACCTGTTAATGTGCCATAAGAGTTTTCATATCCACTTATTCTTCTGTAACCACCCTCAAGACTTGGTTCCATGTTCACAAGACGTATAGCGCTCCCTGAGAAGTTGTTAGACTGTGTGAGAGGGTCAACGTTAGTTACAAGACCACCTGCCATAACAGATACGTATGTTTGTAATGCGTCAGACATCTGTGTTTAATTGGCCACTTTTTATAGGTCGTGTAATTACTGTAGATATAACATTAACAGGAAGATCTAAAATAAGTCTACGCATCATATTAATTCCCTGCTCAAACTTTTGACTATGCATAGATGCACTTTGTTCATTTGATCTAAACAACATCATGTACATCATAGCACCGTCAATAAGAATGTGTTTAAACCTTTCAGGTATAATTGATGTGTCACTAGCTGCAGTTAAATCAGCAGGGAATTTAAAGTATCTGTATTCAATTACATATGCTGCATCTGGAATGGGGTGAACACCAAACTTTTCCTCTTGTGTCATATATACACAATTAGGATCAGTACGTGAGGATGTTCCACCTAAATCTTCTAAAGACTTATAATAAGTTATATATTGATCAAAGGTAATTAGTTTTAGTTTCTTAGGTGTATTATTTTCAGAGGTTAATTGCCTAATATAAAAGGTGTCCCAATCCGCTTTAGAATAATCTGCAGGAAAATCATACGTACCTGTACCTGCAGTTAATGTTTGTGTTGTTGTTGTCAATAAAAAAGGCCACTCTTGGACCTCTTGCAACATTTGTCTAGTAGCAGAATTAATAGCATCCTTAGCAAGGGCTTGTACATTTTTAACTGTAGTAAATTCAGACTCAGTAATCTGAACCTCATTCATTCTACGCAAGAGTTCGTTAGTTAAATTTAAAAACGTGGTCATTGTTACAACCTTTTAGCAGGAGTAAAGTAAAGCCGTGCCGATAAGGTAGCACTAAAGTTGTGGCTTGAGGTATGTCTATACACTAAAACTTTGTCACCTTCATGTAAAAAAAGAGGTCCACCCCCAATAAACTGAGTGTGAGAACTCCCTGTTACAGCTTCAGACAAAACAAACGTATGGTACGTATCGGTGTCTGCATGGTATACTTGAATGCCTATGTTTGAGTTAGATGTCTGGTCATTAGATATTTGAAGAAATACAATCTCAGCTTCATGGCTAGAAGGACAAGTAAACAAAAGTGTAGCATTATTAGGACTTCCACCTGTACTAGCAGAATTACCAGTTACAGCAGCAAATTTACTATCTGTCCTAAAATTAATACCAGCCATTTACTTTTTCTTTTTTAGATTATCTACAATTTTTACAGGGTTAGCGTAATTCTTTTTTGTTACAACTCCACCATCGTATAGTCCCATAGCTGAAGTAGTTCCTCTAGAGGACATCATACCTTGAGGTGCACGACTGGCTGATGGACGATATTTACTTTGTTCTTGTTCTGGTGTAACCATACCACCCAAAGCATATTTTTTAGTCTTATACATTTTAAACCCTCATAGTTATAAGGGGCCACCCGAAAGCAGCCCCCAAAGTTAGTTATGCAAGCAGATCACGATCTACTTCATTAGCAACACCGTCATTACCCATGTCAGAGCAGTCCATAAGAACAGCCCATACACGGAACTTACCTGAAGTAACAGCACCACCTGAAAGGGTAGCAATTGTTACATCAATGTTGTCATTAGCAACAGCCATTACGGGCTGATATGCTGCAGGATTCTGTGCGACTACTGCTGCTGCAGATGTAGCATCAAAACCATCAACAAAGGCATCAGCATCAACCATACCCAAGTCTACTGTAAAAGTAGAACCATCAGATGCAGTGTCAACTTCGATACCTGCGTTCATGACCATAGTACCTTTAGGTACAGCAATGACAGGAACAACATCGGAAGCTGCAAGAGCAGAACCTTTGTCTGACAAAGCTGTAGCCCAATTCAATACAGTTTGGACCATGTACGGGTTACGACCAGGGTTTTGATTTCCCCGTGCCGCTTGGAGTGTGTTATCACCTAGTGCCATAATATATACCCTCCTTACGCTGCGTTATATTTGGCGTTAACAAGAGCTTCTGGGCGAAGAATCTTGCGGCCATATAGATGCATACCACGAACAATGTCAGCAAAGCTGTCAGGGTCACGATAAGTTTCAGTCTTGTTGATTTGCTCTGCAGTTGCAACAGCAGAATCATGTCCAGCAACAATCATGCCATAGTTAGCATTTTGGTTTGCAGAACCAGTTGTACCTGGACCTGTACCAATTGCCGGCAAATTGCTTGAAGAATAAACACGGAAGCCGTGGAAATTATTCACTGCAAGACCATTACGTAGTCCACCGGATTCACCGAAGTCTGCATTGAAGAAACGTGAATCTTCATCTGCAAGGAGTTCCATGAATACTGGGTCAACTACAATCCACCGTCCAGCTTTGTCTACTTGTTGTTGGTCAAGCAAACGAGCCATACGAGCAACAACCATTGCTGGTGAAGCTGTAGCAGTTGGAAGTGCAGTAGCACCTGGCAAACGAGCTGCTAGTGGGATCGAGTGATCTCCAGCAGAGCTAGTTGTAATGTTGCCAAAGTCAGACTTTTTCAATTGCATGCTTGAAAGCAATTCATTTGAACCAGCAGTTGAAACAGCTTTAGAACCGTTTACAACATCATTAGCTGTATCTGCCTGTGAGTGCAAAGCTGATTGTTTGAAACCTGATAGATAGCCAAGAACTTCTTGGTCATGCTGATCAGCCAAACGATAAGCTGCACGATTAGTTGCAAGATCCATAAAGTTCACATGTGAGTGAGCTTCTTCGATATCATCAATCTTAAAGGCAAAGTAGTTAGCTTTGTCTACGACCAATGAAAAATCTTCGTCATCAAGATCTTGTGCTGAAACCTGAGTACCACGGGCATATGAGCTTACGGAAATTTCAGGTTCTTTGATGATTTTAACGGTATCGCCTTGAGCAGAGATCTCGCCAAAATAATCTGAGTTGGTGATGTCACCACATACAGTGCTCTTGCGGAATGCAAGCTGTACTTTTTTGGAGTAGATTACGGAACTAAAATTACCGTTAGGTAAGTTACCGTGTCCACTTGCTGTTGTAAAAGCCATGATAAATCCTCCTGATAGTTGGCTTTGTTAAAAGCTAATACCAATAAGAGGCTGTTGTTTTTCTAGGGTGCATGTACTTAAGGTTGGCCAACCTATGCATACATGGGCCTATACTTAAACAGGTAGTTCTTCTAGTTTAGACTTTATTGGAATTTGGGTTAAAACAAAAGGTAGTCAGAATGAGGCTTTTGTTTTATGTCCCTAGTTATACTGTTGAAATTTTGTTTGTCAACAGTTATCTGGCAGAACCAGACACGTCATAGATGAATTTTCCACTGCGCATTGCTGTATTAATATCATCTGAACGTTCTTCAAACTCTTTGTCAGACATTTTTGCAACATCTGATTCCCGAATCATGTCGTTAGCATCAGCTACATCTACTTCCGTCCTACTACGTTTAGTAACTGTCTTAGCTGCTTCTTTTGTTTTAGCTTTCTTATCCTTAGTGGTAAGACCTTTGTCTGCTTTATATAGGTCAATTATACGTACCACTGAGGCTGGATCATCAGAATTTTCATATAGAGCGTCACGTACCCACTTAGGTTGTTCATCAGCCCAATCATGGAATCCATCGGAATCTCGTAGCTCGTCAAAGTCTGAATGAGTTTTACGTATTTCATTTTCTGCCTTTACTCGATTAGCTTCTGATTGAGCCTCATCAAGTTCTTTAATACGAGTGTTGGCTCTTTCAAACATTTCTTGGGCTTTCTTAGCTGCAATTGTTTCTACAATACCAGCTACATCAGGATACTCCTTAGCCCACTCTTCTATGTCCTCGTCAGACTTAGGTGGTATAATACCTGCTTTTTCAGAAGCCTTTTGTAGGTTTGTTAATTTAACATCCCACTCTTTTTCCTTCTGCTGCATGTGTCGTCTTAGATCACCATAGCGTTTTTTAAAAGACTTTTCTTCTGGAGATAACGTCTCTTCTTTATCTTTTGTATCGGCCTCTTTCGCTTCGGTAGTTTCTTCTTCAGTTGTTTCTTCTTCTGATTCAGACTCTCCTCGCTGTTCAGCTTCAAGACGTTTGATCTCCTCTTCTTCATCTTTCATTTCTTGTTTACGCTTCATGTAGTTTGATCCACGTTCAACAAATCCTGCAGTCTTTGGTGTTTCCATTTCTGTTAGTTCAGGCATATCCTATCTCCTTTATGTTGGGGTCAGCCGTAGCCGAGTAGCCTTATCGTTCCTAGTATAGGGTATTAACCCAGTTTTATTTTTTACCCTTTTTCTTTTTCATCAAGCCGCCTCTAGCTCTACCTCCTGAAGCCCAAGTGCCGCCTTCATCTTCATACTTCTTTTTTAAATCTGCAACATTTTTAGAAGACCCACCTTTGTCTTGAGCACGTTGCATTGCTTGTCTAGACGCTTCAGATTTTTCTCTGGATTTTTTTACTGCTGCCGTATATTGGTCATGAAAACTAGGCTCACTCTTTTTCTTTTCCTTGTTTGGTGGAGGTACAAGAGCTACATCTATACCTTCTGGTTTATACACAGTTCCACTTGTAATTACAGTCTTGGTTTCTCCTGTATCAGGATCAACAACTTCTTTTGTTTTAGTGCGTTCTTTTACAGTATCTTTTGCTGCTTCTTGCATAATTGTTTTAGTTTCAGGTGCTGTATAAGCTTTATCACCATGTTTAAATAAATCACCACCTATTTGATCTTTTACATCACCTTCAAGTTGATCTCCATCAATCCAAGACTTAGGCATCCAACCAATATTATTAGTCTTTATGTAGGTATCAAGTTTTTCCTGTAGCTCTTTTGTATCTACGCCCTGAGAGTTTAGTAGTCTTATGTTTGCAGCAATCTGAGCAGCATTAGAAGCACTACTTAATTGTCCAAAAACACCTCCTCCAAAGACCTTACCTACCATACCTTCAATCCCTTCTTTAGGATCAAGAGCATTAAGACTTTGTTGCATTAGTACACCTGAGTTAGTGTAGTCATACTTATCCATCCAAGCATTTGGATCAGCTTGCACTTCATCATCATCTTTTTTAGAGCCGCTTTCACTTTTAACCGTTTGAGGTGCTGTGACTCCGTAACCCTGAGCAATAAGTTGATCATACATAACTTGATCTTTAGGAAGCATTAGGTTTATAATTTCACCATTTGGTCCATACAAAGTTACAGCTTGTTGTTCTGGTGCTGGAGTTCCAGAAACTGGTGGTGGTGTAGCTAAACCAGCTCCAGGTTGTTCAAAGCTAAACTCTCCACTGTACATAGGTCTACCTGCAGGTCCAGGAGTAGTTACAGCTTCTTCTACAGTTGACCCTGTAGGATTATAGAAACTAAAGTCTGCCCCTTCTGCAGCTCCAGCTACCATACCACCCTCAAACATATTTTGTATTTCTTGCATCTCGTCTGGTCGTAGACCTGCTTTAGGTCCACCAACAGGTACGGGTTCTCCACCAATACGACCATCAGCTTCCATTTTATTTAGACCACCTTTGGCTTTATTCCTAAGATCTTCAAAGTGTTTTACCCCAAAGTAACGAACAACATCAGCAGGTACAACATACTCACCTTCAGACAACTGAGCAGAGATATCATCTCGTACTTCTGAAGCCATCGACCCAGAGGGTACTTCATTACCAGATACAGGGTCTTGGTTCATCCCGTCATCTTGCAATCCACCTTGTTGCATAAAAGCCATTTCCATTTGTTTATTCATAACTGTTCCACCTTTGTTAAAGTCTTTAGGTTTTTCTATGTATTGTATAATGTTTTGTGGAGAATAAGGTCCATCTACTTCTTCAGCACCGTTATAGTATTTTACTTCAGCTCTTATACTAGGTACATTTAAATCTTTAGCTACAGCTACCCTAGTATTACCTTCTACAATAAAAGCCTCACCCTTATGATTTACACCAACTATTATGGCATTTCCATAATCATCTTTGGAATCATATTTTTGTTCTGGATCAAATCCCTTTTCATCAACTCTTTTTCTTAATAGGTCATACCTACCTTCACCCACATATCTTTTTTCATTGTTAGCACCTTTAAGTTTAGATAACATTTCTGTATTTAAAAATAAAGGCCTTTTAAAATCTTGGCCCATATACCCAGTTATAGCCCCGCTTAAAAGTTTACTGGTAGCATTTTCTCCAGAAGATTTTTTAGCTCTGTCTTCTGCAGTTTTTTGTTTGTTTTTTAGCCACTCTTCTCCATCATCATAGCCCTTAGTCGCTGGATTGTCTGTTCGATATCCATAGTCTTTAAGGTTTTCTCTTGACTCAGAAAGACCTAATTTCTTTCCTACTTTACTTAAAAAACTTTTTTCTTTTTCAGGTTCATTTCTAGGTTTGGGTGTATATTGATGAGGATCTACACCGTGCTTACCTGTATACTCAAACTTACCACCTTCTCCTTGAAGCATAGTAAGACGGTCGTCAATGGGAAAACTTTTTCCTCTTTCTTCTGGAGGAAGATTTTTCCTATATTGGACAAGCCTAGCTTCTATTTCTCCCCCTGCACCACGATAAAAATTTGTATCAATCCTAAAATCTTCTAGCTCTAATTCATACAAATCGTTTATAATTTTATTAAGATTTGCATTATATTTAATAATGTCTTTATCAATCTTTTCTAAGAGCTGTTCTCTTCCATACGCAGTTTTTACCTCTTGGACTGTAACATCGTAGTCTCTTGCAATAGAAGCCCAAGACGGTCCTTCATGAATACCTGTTTCTCTATTAATAGGTTTTAATTTATAAATTGCAATTTGATCAGATTCGGATAAATTTTTTAAAGGGTTGTTAGCATATTTCTCACGTGTATTTTTTCTGTGTGGAATTAAAAGATCTAACTCTGCTTGCAGTTTTCTTTCTTGTACTTTTAAAGGGTCTATTTTAGTTTTAATTTCTCTTGATTTGTTTTCAGTTAAAAAATTTGGAATATATTTTGAACTTGCACCAGGAACAAAATCTTCTTCGGCCTGAATTATATGCTGTATTTCGTGAAGAAGAGTGCTTTTAATATTTTCATAGTCTCTATATGCAGAAACATTTACAAAAATTTCGTCTTCACTAGCAGACCCTAAAAGATTTCTTTGACTGGGGTCACTATAAAAAATAACATCAACATCTTTTAGATCTGGATATCTTTTAAAAAACTCCTCGTGTTCTAAAACATTACCGAGTTTATTGTATACTCCATCCTCTCTACTACGGGCAACTTTACCCAACTCTTCAAAAAAACTGGACGATAAGTTAGGATCATCAGCAGGATCATCAGGATTTTTATTAGTTTTAAAAACAGATTTAAAATCTTTTAAGTTAGATTTACTATCGTCTATTTCAAAACGCCACTGTCCGTCCGTTGGATCTACGTACCAACCAGTTTTCTCCCAAATATCTTTATTTACCTCGTAAATATCCAATTCTTTATAAACTGGTCGTGCATTTGACGGACCAGACGTAGGATCTACACCAGACTTTTTTAAAAGTTTTATTGCTTTTTTAAGATTTTTATCTTTTGCAGTACCTTCTGCATTAACCCCACCAAATATTCTTAATGCACCTTTAGGTACATCAAAGGGTACAGATGCAGCACCAACACTTAAAGCTGCACCGAAAACATCTCCAGTAGTACCCTCTCCCTTAAACATAAGATCCCCAAGATCTTCTACAGATTCTACTGCAGATTGCCCTGCCTGTTTAGCAAACTCTGATAGCTGTTCTTTGGTAGGAAGTTTAGGATCTTCTATGTAATCTGTTACAGCTTCTTTGACTGCAGGTATTGCATCAGATACTTTTTTTCTTAAAGTTCTTTGATCAGGATTTAGTTTTACTGTATACTCATTTCCCATAGAAGTTTGGAAAACTGGATTACCTGCATCATCTTCACCAATTTTTAAATCTTTTGTGCTAGATCCTATAGGTCTTTGAAAGAAAGGAACAGTCTCTAAAGGGTGCTGTAAGTATTCTTCCGTAGAACGAGTGTCCTCATCTGCAGAAGGTATCATCATAGATTGCATTTGAGCTGATACATCACCACCTTCGTTAAAATTTTCAACCTTTTTTCTTTTTGGTATTACTAAGTCAATCTTTCTTGAATCTTGTGGGTTAGGTCTAAAAACATTTGCTATAAACTCTCCTGCCATTTCAGGATCAATTCGCATGTAGTCTAACACTTCTGTTAAATCTTTACGATTACCAAGTTTAGGTAAGCTCCTTTGTCCAATATTCATATCGTATGCATCTTTTACTATGAGACTTGAAGGAGTATCTTCTGTATCATACTTACCTAAAGTTGTACGTACTTGGTATTCAGGGCTAAAAAGACTGTGTGCCATAGCTCTAAAGTATGGATTACTTTCAACCCAATCAGGATACCTATCAGTAGGTTTAAGTTTATAAGTAGTAACTGTTGTTACATTTTCAGGTTGATTTTTTAACTTTCTGTTTTTAAGGTTAAGTTTATTTTTTTCTTGATTCTCTGAAAGAGCTATCATTGAAACTAGTTCATCTTTAGTAAAATCTGCCATAGTGATAGGTGTATCTTTACCAAGGATAAACTCTGTAAGAAGTCTAAAGTTAGTTGGGAGGTTTTTATAAATAGTATGAAATGCGGTAGGACCAACTTGCCAACCAGACCTAGCACCGTCTAGATTATACTTTTTTATAATCTCTTCTTTCTGAGGATCTACAGATGGTTTGTACTCATCTTTTTTCTTAGGAAGAGTAGCCATCTGTTCAGCTATATTTACTTCTCGCTGTCTCTCTAGCTCAGACTTTGGGCCTATTACATCTCCACCTTCGTTAAAACCTAATCTACTATATCCAAAATGTTTTGCTACCTTTTCCCAAAAACTTAAAGTTTTTTTCTTAACCTTTGGCACTTCTCCTTGAGCTTCAAGTAAATCTTGTGCTGCCTGTACAGCTCCCACAAGACCTGGATATAAACTTTTTATGTATCTTTTGTAGGACTTATTATCAGGGAACTTAAGGTAGTTTTGAAAATCTTTTCTATTCGTACTTTGATTAGAATTAGCAAAAAAAGTATCCTGTCCAAATTCCATAGCAGAAATCTGACCATCCTTATTAAAATCTTTCTCTCTTAAAAGCCTTTGTGTTTCTGGTTTAATATCAGGAATTTCTAAACTTTTGTCTATTTGTTTTTTTGAAACAGTATATCCAGGAACATTAATAGTGTCTTCTAAGTAATCAAAAAATTCAGTGACCCGTTCATTACCATCCTTTGCTTCTTTACCCCCTTTAGAAATTTTATTAATTAAATTAAAAGTTTTTTCTCCATACTTCCCTTTAAAAAATTCTGGATCTTCATCTAAGTATTCTTTTAACCTTTCAATACCTTTATGAGTAAATTCGTGAGACCAGACAGGAGAAACTGCAGTTGGACCTTTAGTAACTACATCTCCTGGATTAATTCTTTCAACCTCTAAAGGGTCACTTCTTTTAAATTCTGATGCATTTGTAATACGTTCTGCAGTTGAACTATCAGGAATTGCATACGCATTGTTAGGTTCGAGAAGGTTAGAGGGTAAGACTTTAGCTTTCTTCGGATCGTACCCTAGCCTAGCTAGAGGATTCCAAGAAAATTGTGGCTCTAAATCGGCTCTAAATTCAACATCTCCAAAATCTGCTACAAGTTGTTTTTGCTGCAAGTCTTTCTTAACTTGAGTTATAGTCTTAGGTTTGAGCATACGCTCTGTCTGAGACTCAGGCCTAGCTTTAGGTCTTAGGGATGTATCAGGAGCTGCCATTAATTTTATCTCTCAATCTTAATAGTGACCTGAGTGCACGTATCTCACCCTGTAATCTAAACAACTCATCTGGTTCTCTAGACTGTTCAAGAGCTATCTGAGCAAACATAATCCTTTCATCAACTTCTTCTAGAAAAGGGTTATATAGCTCAGGGTTATTTACAAAAGGTTTTAAAGTATTATTCACGACCAGTTTCATTGTACCTGTTGTGGGCCAGTATTACCTGAGAAGCCCTGTTCTCCTGGCTGAGGCGCTGTACCAGTTCCTATAGTCCCACCCCCTGCTCCAGAGGTATCCTGCACCTGTGCACCAGCAGGAGCGCCCTGAGGACCAGCCTGTGGTGGAACTCCTGGTTCTGGTTGTGGTGGGTTCTGTGCTTGGAACTCTTTTAGGATCTCAGCTTGTACTGCTGCTTGTGCCATATTGTTTCCAACTTTATCAGGATCAAGATCCATAGACTTAGCAATCTCACGTACAATGTAATCCATACGAGCAAATGGTGCTAGTGCTGGATTTTGTACAACTTGCAGGAATTGCATTAGTCGTTGGCTACGTACTTCATTAGCCATCAAGCTTTCAGTACCACGAGCTTTAATTTCTAGATCACCTTTAATCTCTTGGTCAAAGTCAAACTGCATATTAAAGTTAAAGAAAGCTTTACCTAGTGGTGCAAGCAAGTAGTCATCTATGTTCTTGACAACATTTCGTATACTGCCGTTAGCTGCAGACATAAGCATACTGATGCCAGAAGCAGTCCTTCCCACTCCTGATACTCCAGTTTGCCCATGTGCGAACGAAGGAAATCCTGTACTCTCATCTGCTAATACCCTTGATTTATCAAACATCATCATGTTTTCTGAACTTACATTAGGAAACTTTGTGCCGAAGATTGCCTGTCCAGGTGCTCCCCCCTGTCTGCGAAACACTTTTCCAGGGTACACGGACAAGTCTTGGCCAGGAACTAGATTAGTTTCATCTACTTCAATAAGTAAGTTTCCTGATAGTGCTGCGTTATCTACTGCCATACGCATAAACCCATTCATAAGAGTTTGGGTATCATCCATATTCTCTGCAATACCTACACCAAACACACTGTAAGGATTCATCTCATAAGGGGCGGCAAAATACGGAATGTAAGCAGGAGTGAAAGGATTCATTACCAAACGTAGTACTTGACCATTACATACCCAGACATTAACACTTAGTTGTTCCGCACCCTTAAGCTCTTTAGGAATATCAATATCCTGTTCCTCTAGGATATCTGTATCTACAAAACCCCAGAACTCAAGAACCTCAAAACGTTCTGACTTAGATTCATTTGCATCATCTTCCATAGCCTGTTCCCACCACTCTTTTGTGTAGGACTCTCCAAGACTTAGTGCATTGTCTAGGGCATTCTTACGGAAGTATGGACGGTTCTTAAGTGCTCGTAGTTGAGAACGTGACATCTTGTGGCGCTCTACAACATACTCAGCTTCTTCCATTGTTGCTGCATCTGGATCAGGGTAGAAGTTCCAGATAGAAACACTTGTAGTTTGGGGAATAGTTTTAAAAGTAGGAGAATAGTTTCCTTCTTCATCCCAGTTTGCATACTCTTTGTCTACAGCAAATGGACCTTTCATAATACCAGTACCAAACAAAGCTGATTCAAAAGCTGCTGCTCGTAGGTGTTTCTTTGCGTGAGACTCTTCTAACTGGTCATGGATTTTCTTCTCCATCTTTTTAGCTGCAACTTCTGCAGGAAAAAACTGTGGAGAGGTAGGAGTCTTAGCAGGTCCAGATTCTACTTTGTCTATTACAGGTTGAAGATCTTTTTGTATTCCTGCTAAACGTTCTTGAAAATCTTGGTAAGTTTCTCCAGGAAGTAGATCAGGTAATCCTTGTTCAGCTTTAACTTGATCTGGATTGGTTTCAAAGTTTACTGTCTCTTCAACCCCATCTGGAAGTACAGTTGGATCAATACTGATAGGGAACTTGTTGCCACCAAATAAAACTTCTGCAATTTGTCCATACGCAGCAAGTACTTTTGTTTTAGTTACTTTTACAAAGACTTGAGATTTTTCGGTAGATGTAAACTGTACATCAGGGCCATATATACCACGGTAATTTCTATAAGCTTGAATCCAACGCTGTTCTTCTGTTTCTCTAGCAGTTTCAGCCCTAGAGTATTTTTCTTGTACAAAACTAACAATTTGTCCAGCTTTTGGATCAGAAAGTTCTTCTGCTTTCATATCTTCAATAGAGGTTGAATCCTCCATATCCATAATCATATCTTCAAATTCTTCTTCCATATTTTATCCTTAATAGCCAAACGTTGAGTCTGAAACTTGAAATCCTGTACGAGTTACATTGGGGTCAAAGTCAAATAAACTACTGCGTGGTCTAGTCATTATACCATAACGTAATGCATCATACAAGTGGTCTTCTGCATTTGTGTCTACATCTTCTGGGTTATTTTTATCCAAAGGTATGGCAGGTAGCTGAGATATGGTATTGTGGCAATTATTAAAAAATACCAGTCTTGGTTCTTCTGTAAACTCATCCACTTGTAGTCTTCTATGAATTTCATTCTTACCTGCAATTCTAGATCCTCTTGAACGGTCTGAGGGTCTCCATCTACAACCTTTCATAATCATTTGTTCAGCAAGGCTAGGGCCAGTATCACCACGATTATGCCAAAGAGAAGAGTCCAAAACTCCATACCGCATTTTCTCCCCATCTTCTATTTCTAAAATCATATCTGCTAAGTTATCAGCAGTGACCTTAGATACATATAACTCTCTGTACACAACAACTTGTTCAGAGGGAGTTACGGTAAACCACATTACCCCTGTATGAGAACCATAACCATAATCGCAAGCTCTAAATTTTACCCAACTGTTTGGTATGTCGTAGGGTTCTATAACATGTATGTTACGGTTAAACTCAGGAAATGCAGCTCCTTCATTTATATCCCAATCACCTTCAAGCAATTGCCTACGTTGGTGTTCAGGTAACGACAAAAGGTTGGCTTCATACATGCCATCTTCTGCCAAGTAGGGATTATCAAAGAGGGTGGCTGGTATAAATTTTCTTTTGAACAGAGGCTCACCCTCTCTACTATGACCTTTCGGCCAAGCAATAACGTTTCCACTTTCTATATCCGTAGCCCAAAAAGGTTTATTATGCGATCCAGGATCAATAAAGGTCTTCTTAACCCAAGCGTGTCCTGGTCCTCCTGGGTTGCTTGTAGCCCTCATATACAAAGGTAGTCCACTAGCTGAAGTACTTCTCAAACGTGAACGCATATAGTTCCACGGATAGGGAGTAGGCCACTGAGTAAGTTCGTCAAATCCAATCCAGTTAAAGGCCTGACCTTGGTAACGCATAACATCATCATCACGGTCAAGGTAAGACATCCACAGTGTTGCACCTGAGGGAGCTACCCAAGTTTTGTCTCGTTCCATAAACTTAATTCCAGGAATTGCTTTTGGGTACAACTCTTTTGAAACTGAAATAAGTTCACGTAATTCTTCTGTGCTTCTCCGTACAAGCAGCATTCTTGCTTGTGGGTTATTCAGGTATCGTACTGGGTCAGCAACCATTGCATATGATTTACCACCACCAGCAGATCCTCCATACAACACTTCCTGTTCTGTAGCAGATAAAAAATCTGTCTGTGGACCAGAGTTAGGCTGAAAGATTATTTCTCTTTGAGCCTGCTCTACATCAATTGGGGGAGGCTTCGGTTGCGCCGATACCACTTCTGATTTGGGCTTCAAGCTTTTCCGCTTTTTCGAGCGCCTCTTTGTATCGCTGGGCAAGGTAGCGCTGGTTTGAAGCTTCTTTCTTACGTTTGTGCTCAAGTTTAACTCTCTTATATAATCCTACGTGGGATAAGTACCTACCAGATTCATTACTTAACCAGTTAGCTACATCACGGTAACTATACTGTTTAAGAAACTTTTTAGCTTGTTCATAAAGCTCAAGCTCTTCCTCTACAGGTAAAAGTATATCAGGATCGTTAGGGTCTTCTTCGTACCCAAATGGAATTGTTCTGCCTACCCTAACTACAGGATGCCAAACCTTTTCTCCCCCAACTACTTCAGGGGCAGGGAGCTTCCAGACTTTACTCGTCTTCATTCGTCTTTGGTGGCAAAATGAACAAAGGACTTTCTGATTTAACTTCAACCTTTTCAGTCTTAGCAAAACCAGCTCGATCAAGAAAATCTTTTGCAGCAGCCATCTTTTCTTTATTACCAAGGTTAGTAGGATTACTCATAATCTCCATCATAGACCAAGCTGCTTGTGGTCCACGAGTTGCAATAAAACGTTTAGTCAGATCTGCAACTTCATCAATTAGAGTATTCATAACTGTGGTAGAAGATGTACCCTCAGCATATCCAGCAAGCTTAATTGCTTTAACTGGGTTGCCCTGAGCTTCCTCAAAGAGCACATCTAAAAACTTTTGTTGTTTTCCTGTAAGATTACGACTCATTTCTTTTTCTTCTTTTTTGTAGTCCAAGCTTCGTTTTCAGGTGTGTTAGGATCATCTGCTATATAGTGACCTTTAGAATCTCTGGCACGAACTACTTCTACCTTTTGTTTACAAACCTCTTCTACAAAAAGGTCTTTGTACCACACTTGACCATAAGCGTCTACACCTGCAATAGGCTGACCTTGTGGACTATAAACTGTATTTTCAGTTACTGAGTAGTGAGATTTTTCTAAAACTTCTTTATAGTCAGTGAACATTATTTCTTTTTCCTTTTTACCACTCCACCCTTAGCGGCTCTAAAGGGTTTGGTTTTCTTTGCAATGTTTTTAGGCTGAGCCACATGCTGCTTACCTGCCTTCGTGCCTTTTCGTTTAGCTCTGGTTGTAGAGGCATACTCACTGCTGCTAAGAGACTTAATAGCCTTATCAGGTAAATAGCGTTCACCAGTTTTAGCACTAGGCTTTCCACTTTTAGTTCGCCATTTTTGTTTAGTCCAAGACTTAAGACTTTTTTGACTTTTTGCTAGGGCCATCACTGTGTACCTTTTGTATTGGAAAATCTACTTTTAAACTTGCACCTTTGTGTGGAACAAACTTACCTTTATGTTTCATAAGTTTGAATCCACCCTTAGGTTGTTTCATCCAGTGATATCCTTTTGGGGCATCAACCTTCATTTATTTATACCCTCCACCTTTTGCTTTATACTGCTTTGCGACCATTTGTGCTTTACGAGCCGACCACTGTCCAGGTTTTCCACCTTTGCCGCCAGCTTTAATGGATGAGACAAGACGCTTACGCATAGCAGACTTAGTATAATTTCCTGCCGCATTAACTGTAGACTTTGTTTTCGATTTCGGCACGAGATACTCCTATATCACGTAGTTGTCTATCTGACATATTCTGCAGTTGCCAGAGGGCTACTTTACGTTCTTGGCTTTTTTGGATTGCTTTTACAAATCGTTTAAACATTTTCTATCTCCTTTATGTTTAGGCATTCCTGCCTTTATGGAGATAGTTTTACATATTTAGTTATAACATACTACAGATAATATTGCAACCCCGTTATGCAATTATAAACCTTTAGGTATTTTAATTCCTGCACGTCTTAGTGTTTTCTTTAGGCGAGACTTTTCTTTAGCAGTTAAAGAATCAGGATCTTTATTAAACTTAGCTAAATTTTTAGTACTTAGTCTTATCTCTGTAGCACGAGGTTTAGGCAAACTGGTAGCTTTTGACTTACTACTTGTTTTAGTTTTAGCTTTGTTTTGTGGAGACTTTGGATCTAGCCTACGTTTAATCATCTCTACTGTACCATCACCTCGACCACCTTTAGTATCACTAAGTGTGCTAGTTGTTACTTTAGGTTGGGCAGCAGTTTTTGCTACTTTAGGTTCTGGTCGTGCCTTTGGACGAAGAGAAGAAGTCTTAAGATCTTCTGCATATACAGCAGCCATTACTTTACCGTTCTTATCTGTGTAGTAAAGTGCTCCTGCTTTTTTAGCTGCAGCAATACTTTTGTATTTACCTGCATTCTTTTTAGCTTGGGCAACAGTCATGCCCTTTTCTTTTAGTTTCTTATTTAAATATGAACGTAGTGACATAGCCATTTGTTTTACCCTTTATATGAAGCACCGCATTTAGCCATGCCGCTTTTGTTATATCCCATTTTCTTTTTCATTGATTTTTCCTATGCTACAACAAAGTCTACAGTTTCACCTTGTCTTGGTTGTTGTTTATTATAAGGATGATAGGCATAAGCACTTTCATATCTGTACTTATCTGCCTTTCTGTCTACGGCTGCTGCCGTTTCTTTTACTAGTTCACTCTTACCAGATTCAAAAACTATATTTGTATGCGTATCAAAAGGCATAGCAGGTAAAGGAAAGTGGGATATCAGACTTACCATTTTACTTTATTCGCCCAATAAGCTGCAGAGGTTTTACCCTTCTTAATATTTTTGCTATGACGAGCTTTAAAACTTGCACGCTTCTTTTTCATTTTATCAGACTCACCAGTTTTAGGTTTACCTGCAGTAGATGCACCCTTTTCACCAAACCGTATAGTAAGAGGGTCTCCATTTGGTTTTGTTGTAACAACAATATGAGATTTCTTAGGGTGGTCAGGAGTACGCTTAGGTTTGTTTATTCCAGAAACACGAGCACGCTTTACTGCTGCCTTACGTTTCTCTGCTTGAGTCATTGCCATGTCAGGTCCAATCTGTAGGGGGAACAAGGACGGTTCTCTGTTTACCCCCACCTTCTATTATAAACTACTATAGAAAAGTTTATCCCGTCAAATCATTTCAAAGTGTGGAGCATCAATAAAGGGTCTACGACCTTGGGAACGACGAAGATCTACATATGCATTCATGGCATCTTCTGCTGTACCCTGATACATACGAATGTCTCCCTCAGACCAAGCTGCACCCCACTTGATTGCTACACTGTTACGTCTAGCTGCTTCAGCCATTGCATCACAGATATCATCATATACATTTAGTTCCCACGAAATGTCTGAACCAAAGTATGCAACTAGGTCTACAGCACGACCATCTAGGTGTTTACTTTTCATAGTCTGTGATCTACCAGACTCATACAACTTCTTCTGTTCTTCTAAAGTACGTAGGCCAAAGGTAACTCCAAAGTCTACCTTAGTCAATGTAATAGCATCCATAACAACTGCTACTAGGTCTTTCTCTACACCTTCAAGTTTACGAATACTTCTTGCACTTAGTTTAAACGACATCTTATTTCTTTCCAAAAAACTTGGTAGCTGAACGTACTCCAAAGGAGGCAGCTACAATTACACCCAAGGTATACTGATACCAGTCAGGCATTGTCTCCAACGCTACAAAACCACTGGCTACAATATCTCTACCCCAATCTCCAACGAAGACTAGGATCAACGGAATAGAAAACAGAATGGTTAGCCACTCGTCTTTCCAAGAGTTCTGGCTACCTTGTGCCATAATCTTTTCCCAGTCAGCTTCACTTGTAGCACGACTGAGCATAATCTGTGCTTCAGCTTCAGCTTTGGCAACCTTTGCTTTAGTTTCTGCAGCCTTTGTTTCAACTTTACCATTGAGCCAAGTTCCTACTAAACTAGTTATCGGTCCTACTAATGCCTGTATCATTTGCTTTACTCCTTAAAAAGAAAGTTTAGCACCAACAGTTACATTACCAAAGTTAAAGTCTGCATCTGAAGATACTTTGCCGTAGGTCATAATGCCTGTACTTAGGAGTTCATACTCCGCTTTAAAATCTAATCCGTTAAAGATCTCATCTTCGTCCAGTCCCATGAGGTCTACAGTAGTAGCTACACTCATATCAAGACCATACATACCCCAACCTACAGAAGGAGTAAAGTTTGCTGCCCATGTTTCAGTACCAGTTGTGTAACTGACATGAGTCTCTGTATCTACAGACAGTCCTCCAAAAAGATCTGCTGAAGTGGCTGTAGTTGCAGCTAATGTTAGTGCTGCTGCTAGTGTTAAAGTTTTCATTGTTTAGTACCTCTGTCTGTTTTAGCTTCTTTGTTCATCCAAATCCCGAAGCAACCTGTTAGTGCACCCATACACACTGATACAAGTCCAGCCTGTCCAGTAGTAGGATCAGGTAAAGACATATACCAATGTACTGACTGATAAGTTAGAACAGTTACTACTAACATCATCAGTCTTGGGAATATCTTATAGTCATCAATTATCGTGTGAGCCATAATTTCTCTTTCTATGAGGTTCAAATACATCACGGGCCTCAAGCATTCCTTCCAGATACATAGCTCTCTCTACACGATCTAAAGTATACTTGATGCCTGTGTCCTGATATATTTTTTCTCTTACGTAAAATACATCTGATCTTGGTATGTGCACTCTACGAAGTCTTCCTTCGTCTTCACTTGCTAGTGCACTGTAAAATTCTTCCAGAACTCTGTCTGAAGAATACATTTTTGGTTTAGACATGCTAGTTATACTCCATAGTAATCATAAAGTCAACCCTTTTCAAAGGGGACGACAAAAAAATTTGTACATCTTTAAAGTGACAAAGTGCTATAGTACTTAAGTACTACTCAAGTACTCTTAAGTATTAATAATAATATAAAAGAATAATAAAATCCTTAAGGATACTTAAGTATATACTTATGTTATACTAAAGTACCCCCTTCTGTCAAGTATTTATTTTTATTATTTGTAATTTTTATAGAAGATATACAAAAGGCGCCCCTTAAATTTAGGATAACAGGTAGAAATACTCCTGAGACTCCCTAAGAAGCTCCAGGAATAGGGTAAAAGAACTTTTATGACACCCGGTAGCCTACAGAAGTTAAGTTACTGTAGCCCCTCCTACAGTTTCTTTAACAGAAGTAGCCTATTATTCTATTTTATTTGATAATAGTAGGGATTATATGGGAAAACATGGGTAATTACTGTTGTGGTTAACGACTTGAATTTCCTCATCTCTGTCATAATGGGTGTATACGTAACCCTATACCCCCGTATGGCTCATGCCCCCCCTAAGTATAGCCTTCCTATCCCTTCGTATAGCCGACATACTCTTTATTACTAGCTAACTACCTGTTATTACTAGTGTATATATACAATAAGACATTGCCCCTATCCATTAGTATATACCAAAGCTATACCAATTTGTGATCACATATCCGTTCGTACTAGTGAAGCACACCTTTGGACAATACATTATATATAGACGCCACCCACCTAATCTTTTGAATATGCTTTCTATCCTTTTGGGTAGCTGTAGATCCTAAAGTATATACATCACCTACCCATTCGTATAGTTCTATCCTTTAGTATAACCACCCCTGTCCATTCGTATATGCTTAGAGGAAGTAAGTATAGCAGACCTATCCCTCACCTATACTACAGCCGTTCTAGGGTGGTCTACAGCGCCGAAACCTCTTTTAGGCCATTACCCTACCTTAAAAACCTTTCCCCCTATTTGTTCCGTCTTGTCCAAATCTTTTCTAATAAAATCAATGACTTATCTGGGTAAGCACTACTGACCTAAAAAAACAGCAAAGAACAAACAGTAAACAAACACTGGACAATTGAGAACATTCTTGGAACATTCTATACTTTATTCCTCTTGACTGAGAACATTTATATCCGTTTGGAAAACTGGGTTCCAACTAGATACTAAATAGCACTTGACTATACTTTGGGATATACTCTTTTTTATATTTTACCAGATGGTCAAAAATTGTTTTGGTTTTGATTGTCGGATTTTCTCACGTGAGCTATTATTAAAAAAATAAGCACCTATCTTTTAGTATAGGAAACCTATCCGTTATAGGTCATTGACACTCATTTGGATATGTGAACATTATATAGGCCAAGAAACGCTATTTGACATTTTCGGAATTGCCAAAGGGGGTCGGCCTAGTCGATCATTACCCTTAACCCATAAGCCTAGTCGCTGGCCTAATAGGTGGCAATTCTGATCCATACGGTAAAGCGACTATTGGTCTAGCAAGCCAATACTACCAAGAGCCTAGTTTATTTGTTGACGGTATAGCTCATTCACTCCTAACAGAAGGGATATGTTTGCGTGGTTCCATATAGGATCAGCCCAAATCAAGAGCAATCGGAATTGAGATGCCAACTGAAACGGTAAATTTAAAAAGTAAGGGGGAAGGGTAGCGGGTGGCAAATGCAAAGCCCGACAAAAAGTAATGATGCCAAAAGGTAATGCGGTATAAAATCACGGTTTTATATCAAGTGGCCTTTTCGTCTATTCCTATTGATACGGTTTAGACGGTACGCATAAACGCTTAAAGATAACAATTTATAGACCATTGGTGACGCTTTGGTCTATTGGTGGTTATCTTGTAACCAGAAACCCCAAACAAAAGGATATGGGACAATGACAAATGAAATAGTAACAAATTTTAATCGTTCGCTCGGTAATGGTGCAAACATGGGCAAGGCTTTTGCAGATGCTATTGACCATGTAATTGCAGAGCGTGACACTACGGTAATTGTCAAGCTAATCAATACCGCACAAAAGAAAAAAGATAGCCATGCAGAGCGTGCAATAAAAACTACGTTTGCGGCAATTTTCGACGGTGCAAAAGTGAACAAAACTAAAAGCGGAATATCAATCAAGATCAAAGATGCTACGCTTTCCAATAGTGCGGTTGCAACTCTAAAGCAACTGGTAGCAGATGCAGTTTCTATGCGTGGCACAAATTGGGCTAAGGCTTTCAAATCAGATAGTGACGATGCAAACGATTTGGACTATATCAAGCAAGCTAATAGCCTTATCAAGCGTGGGTACAATCCGCTTACATTGATTGCCGCATTGCAGGAAGCTGCCAAGCAAGCTGCATAATCAAAGCGAATGACAAATGAAGATTGGATAAGCACCCTATGTTGACGCATGGGGTGTTTTCCTATGTCCATTTAACAGAAAGGTAAAGCTGTGGATATTATCAACTTGATCCAAAGGATATTGGATGACCTAGATTTGAACCCTAAACAACGGGCGTACAATCATGAGCGTGAGGTGTGTTCGCTTGACTATATGGGCAGGGAAGAACTCACGCATCTTAGGGATTATTTTGTAAAATATGTGGAGGAAATGACATGAGCGATCCCAAATATAATATGGTCAAGCGTAGCCATATGAAGAAGCCATATTACCTATTGAGTGGGTGGTATGAAAGCGAGTATGGCGAGGAACATATACATACTATAGGCGGATCATTGGAAGATTGCGTTCGTAAAATCTTGCGTGAGCATCCCGAATTTGGAGATACCGATCTAGGTGTGGATGGTGGGTATCTAGCTGCGGATTATGATGTGTCCCAAGCTGCATGTCAGATGGCGCAATGGGTGAAACAGGAGGAGTATTGAAGATGGGCATTTGGATACTAGAAACTTCCACAAATTGGGATGAAGGGTCAGATATACTTGGGGTCTATAAAAATCCCTCAACTTTTGTCAAAGAAAATGATCATCTGTTTTGGGTCGAAGATGACAACGATACTTGGTGGGGTCACAAGTGTGGGAATGTTGCCAAGGAACATGCCGAATGGTTGGGCTATTCATTGGAGAAAAGGCAAGAGCTGAGAGAAAGTGAGGACTATTCCTTTGATGTAGAAGCTCGTTGGGATTCCTTTCAATATCTCGGCTGTAAGTGGAACGTGCAATGAATCTTGAGGACTATATTTCTGTAAAAGTCTTCGTGAATGATGTGTTCTTGTGTACTATACCAGAACATAGAGTGGAACCGATGTTGAATTACCTTCGTGGTAAAGGCATCACAAATGTGACTGTAAAGGAGGACTAATGAAAGTCTTTATGTTAAAGTGTTCAACTGGCGATTGGTATGAAGGCTATGGGGTAGTAGGTATCTACAGTACCCTAGACAGTGCTGAGATAGGTATGCTAGATCACTCTGCAAAGTATAGCTTTTATTCGACCCTCAGTTCATGGTCAGTGGACGATGGGAAAACTGTTTATGTTTATGTGGATGAGGAAGATGCACAAGAACATGAGCTTGAACTGGTGAATGATCCAGACTTTAAACCTGATTGGTTGGATACTGTTCGCTATCAAATTGTTAGGGTGGAGATAATCGAATGATACAGTACAATAAAGAAGCATATCCAAACTTTACGCCTGAGATGTTCAGCGCTATGGTGGGTCTAGTGGGTATATGGCTAGAGGAATACAGCAAGGGTGACACGCTAGAGGTGATACTTAGCGATGAGGAAAGAGAATTTGCAGAGCTGCTAGGTTTTATCGCTGAGGAATTTGAAGAAGAAGAAAGTCTTGTGGACTTCATGCGTGACAAGTATGGATGGGGTCTGTTCGAGATGAAAGGTGGCAGTGTATCTGACAGTGGGGTGTACAAGTACCCAGAAGATCCTGACCTACACTGGATAGCTAAAGTAGATACAAGTAAGGATCCTTCAAAGATTGAGTACTCTTACGTCTATCCCTATGCTATCGTAGCTTTGGCAACTGAAGATGGGTACTTCGTGACAAGGATGGACTAAACTTTACCTGACAGTACATCTTGCGGTGGGGTGTACTGTGGGGTAGTGTTTCACTACTGTAATCCATGAACGAAAGGACAAAATCATGGCTACTAAGAAATATTCAGACGCACTGTGTCTTGCGGTTGCTAAGTATGTTGAGTCTCACACTATGGCAGAGACCTCTAAAAACTTTGGTATCCCCAAAGGGTCAGTAAATAATGTGGCTAAAAAGGGTGGTGCAAAACCAAAGCCACTGGGTTACAGCCTAGCTTTCAAGCATGAGGTGTGCCAGTATTACGATCACCACACAGGTAATGAGGTTACTGAAAAGTATGGTGTGCGTATACCTGTTGTGTGTGGGTGGCGCAAAGACTTGGGCTATCGTAACAAGCACCGTGGGTACAATCTGTACACGGATCAGGTTACACCCAAGGCAGTGCGTAAGAACTATCGCATGGTCAAGAATGAGAACGGTGACTTGAAGGCAATGATCATGGACTTACGTGGTCAGGTTGAGGATCTCAAAGAGCAGAAACGTGAGCAGTCTCAGCGCATTGATACTTTTGTACAATCGGTGGGAAGGCTGTTGCAGTAACATAACTTCACCCTGATCTAGTATTGGGGTGAGCAACCTTAACGAAAGGAGTAACACATGGCTTATGATTTTATGCCAGTGAATGAACAGCATATACCTTGGGAGATAAAGAGTGCGATCACTATGCACAAACCTTATCGTCCCATGAATGGTAACATCAATGCAGGTACTATCAAACTAGACAACGGTTGTGAGTACTTCATTCAACCTGATGTGCGTACCAATGGCTTCATTGCCAAGCGAGTGTACGAGACTGACGAGAATGAGGAAGATCTAGTCTTGCGTGGGTGGGGTAAGTACAGCGAGTACGACCATTGGTTTCGTGAGGATGAACGCCTCTTCAACTGGCTTGACCATCAGATCCGTTACGAGTTGGACGGTATTAATTTTACCGATGCGTTCAAGTGGGCGTATAGACTTCGTGCTTTTCAACCCATGCGTTCAAAGATTGCATCAGGTAAGATATCTATATACCTGACTCAGCAACAGCGTGATGATGACAGGCAGGTTGCCATGCGTCCTGGACGTGCGTTCTCTGCCATGTTCCCTGAGATTCCACACAAGACCATTATAACTTTTGTTGATAAGTTCTTGAGGGAGTTTGCAGAGCGTGACTTTAACCTTCATGTATCACAGGAAGCAGATGCATTTACACTTGCTTACTCAGGAGTGCAATCACCTACAGAGAATATCAATACTACTTTTAATAGAAAGCTCAGTGCACACAGTTGTATGAGGTATGACTTCGATGACCTACCAGTTCATCCAGTTACAGCGTATGCAAGTGGTGACTTTGAAGTTATCTATGCAACTGATCAAGATGGAGCCATCGCTGCACGTTGTGTGGTTTATCTCAAAGGTAAAACTCCCAGTGCAGGCCCAATCTATGGTGTATCAGAGCAAGCACTTGACTTCATCCACAATCATATGATAGGTAAGGGGTACGTACTCGGTGCAAATTGGGTAGGTGCTAGGCTCAAGCGTATCCCCCACGGAGATGGTGATGGTTTCATTGCACCCTACCTTGACCCTCTACCACAGAGACTAGATGATAATGGTACTCATCTAGTAATCTCTACTGATGGTGAGATAGATGCCAGTATATACAGGGGTGTTCTTAATGATTTTGAATACCGTTGTTGCGAGTGTGGTGAAGGTATGAATGAGGAAGATTACTACTACTCCGAGTGTACTGACAGTCACTACTGCGAGAGTTGTCACAATGATACCCACTTCTACTGTGAGTATGAGAATCATACGTACCATGAAAGTGAAGCTATGGATGTGTACTACTTGTACAATGGTAGAACCAGAGTCGAAAGAGTCTCCAGAGTTGCTGTTGAATACAGAGATGAGTTTGTGTTCTGCCCCTCTGATGATGAGTACTGGAAAGAAGAGGATACATTCTGGTGTGAGTATGAGGGAGAGCACATTGATCCCAAGACTTATGACAAACACTACTTTCGGTCAGAGTGGGATTGTGAGATATATCCCAATGACCTTATGTGTATCACTGAGGATGGTGAGGCAGTCTCTACAGAAGAGATTGATGATGATGAGTGGTACAAGAATGACAAAGATATTTATTGCAGAAAGGAAAACGAATAATGTATAGCCTAATAGAAATGCTGCGTTACAAAAGACCTGAGGGTACACAGACGCAGCGAGAATTTTGTGAACGGTTTCTGGAACCTACCTTTGGTATGCCAGACATTCACGGTAACTATATCCTCAAGGTAGGTGACAAACCTAACCTGTGCTTTGCTGCACACCATGACACAGTACATAACTCTGAGGGTATGCAACAATTGATTGTGATGAATGAGGTTGTGTCTGTAGCAGACCCTAAGACTTCCAACTGTCTTGGTGCAGACTGTACAACTGGTGTGTACATCCTGTTGTGTATGATTGAACACGGTATTGAGGGTGTCTATGTTGTCCATGCAGCAGAAGAGATTGGTTGCAGGGGTAGTGCTGCTCTTGTCTTCGATGATCCTGATTGGTTGCAACAGATTGACTCAGTGATATCCTTCGATAGGTACGGTGACAAGTCTATTGTTACACACCAGATGGGACTGCGTACTTGCTCCGATACCTTTGCTAAATCTTTCTCGGATGCCCTTGGACTTCCACAACTTAAGGGAGACGATGGTGGTTCATACACTGACAGCAATGAGTACTCTTATACAATCTCTGAGTGTACCAATATCAGTGTGGGTTACTATGGTCAGCACACTAAGAACGAGACGCAAGACCTTGAATACCTTGACCTTTTAGTGACTGCACTGCTTGCTGCTGACTGGTCTAAGCTAGTGTTTACCCGTGATCCATCAGTCATTGATAGCTCTTGGGCATACCCGTATAAGACGAAGGTTACTTCTGGATCTTGGAGTTATGATAATAAAGACAAGGATGATCTTCTCGATATTATCTGTAACTATCCAGAGGAAGTAGCAGAGTTGCTTAAGGCTTATGGGTTCACATCGTACAGCTTGATGGAAGAGTGCCAGATTGAGGATGCCAGTCAGTACAGCAGCTACCTTGATAACTATGCAAATAGAAGGTTCATGTGACAAAAGAGCACAGTAGCTTGACATTTGTGTGCATATAGTATAACTAATACTTAAGTATACTAAAGTAATTATTATTTCTAAGATAATAAACTACTTAAGTATACATAAGTAGGAGGCTTTATGAGACTTAGAACAGCAACAGAAAGATACTTAAACAGCAGACAGTTTGCATCACTCGCAGCTTCTTCCCAAAAGGGCTACGAAAATAAGATGCATTCGTTCTGCTCAATGCCTGTCATGGGTAGGATACTTGGTAACATCAGCATTAAGAATATCAATGTCGTTATGTGTACTGAGATGTATGATATCTGGGAGCTAGAAACTTCAACCTCTAACGCCAACCACTGCGCTCGTATCTTTTCCGTACTCATGAACTACCTAGTGTCGTTGGACTACATACCGTACAACCCAATGGCACGAGTAAAGAAACGTGTTAGCATCCCTCGGTCTGTCGTTTGGACACACAGTCAAGTCGTATCGTTCTTGGACGTAGCCTTCACAAAGTTTGAGTGGAGAAACATTGGGCTGATTGTGTTGATGTGTTACGAGTGGGGTCAACGTCCTATTGACATACGTAATTTGTTATGGGAAGATGTTGACCTTGAGAACAAGCAGGTAACAATAACTCAAACCAAGCGTGGTGCTACAGTGGAACTACCTATCCCTGACAACCTATATGAAATGTTAGTACAGCAGGAACAGGACTGGAGTTTCCAACCATTTGTAGTACCCCACCACAGACCACAGGGTACAGTCTACAGACCGATGACAGTTATTCAGATGACTCATGCACTCAGGGAAGTTAAGGCTGTTGCAGGGCTACCTGATGAACTACAAGTGGGTGACTTACGTAAGACTGCTATTGTCCAGATGATTGAGAGTGAGGTAGACCACCTTGCAATTCAATCTGTGACAGGACATAAGAATGTCAGTAGCCTTAACCCATACAACAAGTTCAGTTTGAAAGCAGCTAAGTCTGCACTAGAAAGGAGAGAAAGAGAATGAGAATGATACCACCTGAGACATTCAGGACGTGGGCTAGTATCTTTAGAGAGGGTGGCTTACACGATGACTATGCCGAGGAGTTAGCAGACCTCTTGGATTTTCTAGCAGACAACGCAGAGTTTAATCTAGCTCTTGAAGAAGCAAGGAGTAAGTGGACAAATGAAAGGTTACATTAAGAACCCTATGGCAAAAGACTTGAGGCAACCTAAGTATAAACCTCAAGCTATACCGAATAAAAAGAAACCGTTGACAACCCGTAAGAAAAAGCATAAAGGAGATAAAGATGAAGCTAACTAGGACAAGCCCTCTGTCAGGTAAGAAGAACACCCTAGACATTGACGTAACTAGAGAACAGATTACTGATTGGGAAAAAGGTGCAATGATCCAAGATGCAATGCCAAACTTGACACCAGATGAAAGGGAGTTTATAAAGACAGGTGTCACTGGTGAAGAGTGGAGTGAGTTAATGGGTGACGAGGAGTATTCAAATGATTAAAGCAACCTATGTAGACCACATGGGTAGTGATCTGTCCGTAGTTAATGCAGCTAGGGTTAGCTTTGGTAAGAAGGCTGATTGGAAACACCCCTCTATTGGTCAGGAGTCTGGCCTGTCTGATCGTGACACCAAGCTAGTGTACTACTTAGCCAAGCACAAACATATGTCACCATTCGGTCATGCCTTTGCTACCTTTCATGTCAAAGCTCCAATGTTTGTAGCTAGGCAGTTGGTCAAGCATAAGTTCCTGCGTTGGAATGAGATTAGTCGTAGGTATGTGGATGATGAACCTGAGTTATATGTACCTGACGTATGGCGTGGACGTAGTGAAGACAAGAAGCAAGGCAGTGAAGGTGTAGTAAAACATGCAACCCACACACTAGTTGAACTGGATGAAGTATACAACACTATGAACACCATAGATCCTTATGATATGTGTTTAGAATCTTATCATGACCTTTTGGTACAAGGTGTCTGCCCAGAGCAAGCACGTATGGTACTGCCACAGTCTACTATGACTGAGTGGTACTGGTCAGGATCACTGGATGCCTTCTCTGATATGTGCCTACTGCGTTGTGCTAGTGATACACAGGTAGAGACACAAGAGGTGGCTAATCAAATCAGTCACAAGATGCATGAGTTATTCCCTGTGTCATGGATGGCACTAGCTAAAGGGAGACACTGATGCCATATGCTGTAGAGATTGAGATTGAACTGGGTGAGTTCACCTTTGTCCGTAAGGAGAACCCTTGGACAGAAGATCATAAGGTGTGGGTGTTTAGTAACCTGCATGAAGCAGAGGAAGAAGCTATACGTTGGGCTACAGGTAGGGTAGTACCTTACATAAGGCCAATGTCAAAAGAGGAGAGGCAACGAGGAAAGGATAAGAATGGCTGAAGGAGATACACCCCACTTGGCATGTCCCTTTGAGGACTGTGGTTCAAGTGATGCGTTTAATTGGAATGATGAGGGGTATGGGTATTGTCACAGTTGCGGCAACTCCTACCCTAGTTCTGAGCCTACATTTGATTGGGCTAAAGATCAATATCCAGTAAAGGAAAGGATAAACATAATGGACATACCTGTTAAGTCTGGTACTTACGAAGGTATCAGGGGTATCAAGCCTGACGTATGCCAGTTGTATGGTATACAGATACAGCTTGGTGAGAATGGTGAACCTATACGATACGCCTACAAGTACCCACACACAACCAAGTACAGGGCTTTCAATGATAAATCTAAAACTTGGGTCAAGGACACTGGACTAGGGATGACCCACCTGTTTGGGCCTGAGTTCAATGCGGGTACAAGTAAACGATTATACCTTACCGAGGGTGAGTTTGATGCAGCAAGTCTGTATGAAATCCTTGGTGAGAAGTTTCCTGTCAAGTCTTTGCCTAGTGCATCTATTGGTGAGAAGTTCCTTCAAAAGAACTACGAGTATCTGAACTCTTTCGAGAACGTTATCTATGCAGGGGAGTTAGATACAGCAGGTAAAGCTGCGGCAGATAAGATCTACTCTACCATACCTGACAAGTTCTTCTATGTACCTATGTCTAAGCATAAGGATGCCAATGACTTCCTGACTGCAGGTGATGGTAAGGACTTGATGTGGGCAGCTATGAAGCCGCAGAAGTATTCCCCTGACAACTTCTTTATATCAGATCAGGATGTGGAAGCAGCTATCCGTAATGAAAACCCCTATGAGTATACCCAAACAGGTCACTCAGGTCTTGATGATAAGATCAGGGGCATGGTTAAGGGTGGAGTGACATTCATCAAAGCCCCAAGGGGTACAGGTAAGACTGAGGTGATCAGATACTTTGAGACTGGTTTGCTTCGTGATCCTGAGACAAAGATTGCATTGCTTCACATGGAAGAGATGAAGTCTACTACCTATAGGGCTATGGCAACCTACCACCTTGGCTGTAATGTTCGTACAGATGATGACGCTCGTGCCAACAATGTCTCTATCGAAGAGGTTATCAGGGCAGGTCAGATAGCAGCAGACACAGAGAACAATCGTACCATTGTGTTTGAGATGCGTTCACATGATGACCCTCTCAAGCTGCTAGACCACACACGTACTGCTGCCACAGTATTCGGTGCAGACTATGTGTTTGTCGATCACGTACAACGATTGGCTTACCTGTCTAACTCTGGTGTTGATGGCGCTACCAGTACCCTGACTACTTTGGGTTCACGAATGGCTCAGTTATCAAAGGAGTTGAACATTGGTGTGATCTTTATATCACAGGTCAACGATGATGGTAGAACAAAGTATGCTGCATCACTTGAAGAGGAAGCGATAATATGTGTAAAGATTGAACGCGATGTTGAATCAGAAGATGAGATTCTTCAAAACACTACCAACTTTATTGTGGACAAGAACCGTCCATTTGCTAAGTTGGGTCACGCAGGGTCAGTATATTACGATCCTGATACAACTATCTTAACGGAAGATGTTCCGTATGTACAAGGAGATATGGCTGCATGATTGTATTTGATGTAGAAGCTGACAACCTGTTGGATGATGCTACTAAAATACACTGTCTGTCTTACACATCTGATGGTACTAATTACGACACTCTGTATGACTATAGCGACATGCGTGATCTGATCCTAAATCAAAAGGGTTTGGTTGGCCATAACATTGTGAGGTATGATGTGCCATTGCTTGAGAAGATCCTTGGTATCAAGGTGAAAGCTCAGTTGTTCGATACCCTACCCATGTCTTGGGTGCTAAACTTTAGCAGGTCTCGTCACGACCTAGACTCTTTTGGTGAGGACTTTGGTATTCCTAAACCTAAGATTGATGATTGGGTAAATCTTGCACCAGAGGTGTATGCTCATCGTTGTGTAGAAGATGTCAAGATTAGCTGGAAGCTGTGGAAAAACTTGCTTGCTCGATTTATGTTTATCTATAAAGACAAGGGTCAGTTGAACAAGTTCTTTCGTTACCTTGAGTTTAAGATGGACTGTGCTAAAGAAGCAGAGTTGCAATGTTGGAAGCTTGATGTACCTAAGGCAGAGCAGTTGCTAGTTCACCTTACTGAGCTAGAGAACAAGAAGGTTGCAGAGTTAGTGGCTGTGATGCCCATGCGTAAGCTGATGTCTATCAAGACTAAACCAAAGAACATGCTCAAAAAAGATGGATCACTATCTGCACATGGTAATCGTTGGCATAAACTTTGTGAGGACAATGACTACCCACTAACTTATGATGGAGAAATACCTGTAGTCAAGGGTGTCGAAGAGTCTAACCCCAAGTCTCCTGACCAAGTTAAGGATTGGCTGAAGTCTCTTGGTTGGCAACCCTGTACCTTTGATGATGGTACTAATGGGCCTGTACCACAGGTGCGTAACAGCAATCGTGAACTTACCCCATCTGTAAAACTTCTTATACCTAACAATCCACAAGTAGGTGTACTTGATGGTATGACTGTACTTCAGCATAGGAGAGGTATCGTTAAACGTTTTCTTTCATCTGAACGTGATGGGTACGTTAGGGCAGAAATCTCTGGACTTACAAATACTCTTCGCTTCAGACACAAGAGACCACTGGTTAATCTTCCTGGGATAGATAAGCCTTGGGGTAAAGAAATACGTGGCTGTTTGATTGCACCTGACGGACATCTTTTATGTGGTGCTGACATGACATCACTTGAAGATACTACTAAGCGTCACTATATGTATCCGTATGATCCAGACTATGTTGCAGAGATGTCACAGGATGGGTTTGATCCACATTTAGACTTGGCAAAACATGCAGGGTCTGTTACTCAAAATCAAATTGATAGGTATAACAACGGAGAGTTACCTGAGTTGAAAGAGTTACGAAAGAACTACAAGGTGGTAAACTACTCAGCAACCTACGGTGTTGGTGCAGCTAAGTTATCAAGGACAACTGGTATGACAATACAGAATGCACAGAAGCTTATTGATGCCTATTGGAAACGTAACTGGTCTGTTCAGCAGTTTGTCAGTGACCAGACTGTACGCCGTATCAATGATGAGATGTGGGTACAGAATCCTGTCAGTAAGTTCTGGCATAGCTTGAGGTTTGAGAAGGATGCTTTCTCTACTATCAATCAAAGTACTGGAGCCTATTGCTTTGACAGGTGGGTTGCACTATATAGATCAAAGAGGTCTAATATAGTTGGCCAGTTTCACGACGAGAGTATTAACGTAATCAGAAAAGGGGAAGAGAGTGTTCACACATCGGTTCTACAATGGGCCATAGAAAAACTTAACGAACAGTTGAAATTAAATGTTGACTTAGGTATTGACGTACAGTATGGTCAAACCTATGCAGATGTGCACTAAACAAAGGAGGTAGCAATGGCTACACGAATAGTAAAAGTAACTGGTATTGCAGAGTGGGCGAAAGTTTTTGAACAGAACCGTGACCTCACTGGATGGAAACCCACAGAAGAAGCGGAGGGTAACTACGAAAAGTACAACGGAGCTTGTACAATTAATATAATTCTTGACGATGTTGAGGTAGCTAAACTGGCAGCAGCTAAGTCACCTCGACAACCTAAGCCTGATCCAGAAGGCCGTGGTATGATTGTCAAGTTTGACCGTAAGTTTAGTACTGGATATGATTGGAGTGGCGGTGCGCCTAGTGTTACAAAGTCTGATGGTAGTACTTGGGATTACGATAGCGATGGCTCCATTGGTAATGGGTCTACTGTAGAAGCAACAGTAGCTATCTACGATATACCTAAGTATGGTAACGTAGGCTCACGACTAGAGTCACTTAAAGTTCTAGATCATGTTCAGTATATTCAACCTCAGGACGATGAAGGCTCCCCCCCTTCTACAAAGAAGCCTGAGTCAGCACCTACAGAAGAAGCAGTATTGTTCTAAGGTGCAACTAGGGGGTGGGGGTTTTGTCCTTTCTCCTCACCCCTAATTTAACTAGGAGTCGAGATGACTAAAATAGAAACACTTGTAGAGGATATCTACAAAGTAATACAGGGAGAAGGTGGTTGGAATAAAACCATTAGTACTGGTATGGCTATGGCTGTAGCTAGTTCTGCAAACAACCGCTTTTCTAAGCCCCAAAAAGCTAGGGGATATCTGTCGCTATCTTCTATTGGTACACCCTGCAAAAGAAAGCTGTGGTATAAAATTAATTCGTCTGGTAAAGGAGAACCATTACAACCTCATACGCTGCTCAAGTTCTTTTATGGTGACATGATTGAAGAACTTATACTAAGTATGGCAGAGGCAGCAGGTCACGATGTACAGGGTCAGCAAGATAGACTAGATGTACATGGTATCAAAGGTCATAGAGATGCAGTGATTGACGGTATGACTGTGGATGTAAAGTCCTGTAGCTCTTATGCATTTAAGAAGTTTAGCAGTGGTGCACTCAGAGAGGATGACCCTTTTGGTTACATATCTCAGCTAAGTTCCTATGTGTACGCAGGTAAGGATGACCCACTGGTTACAAACAAAACACATGGGGCTTTCCTTGCAATTGATAAACAGAATGGTCATGTATGTTTAGATGTGTATGACTTCACTGAGGAACTAAAGCACAAAGAGAGGGAGATGCAGGAAACCAAGGCTATGGTAGTTGGTGATATACCTACTACACGTATCTCTCCTGTACCTCAATCTAAGACAAGCCCTAACATGAAGTTGTCAATGCAATGTGGGTACTGCGAATACAAAAAGTTGTGTTGGCCTAACTTACGTACCTTCTTGTATTCAAAAGGTCCAGAGTTTCTTGTGCATGTTGAGGTAGAACCCAAAGTACCAGAGGTTAAACATGACAAAGCAAGCTAAACAAAAAGGTAGGCTTGGTCAGCAAGAGATTAGAGACAGACTGTTGGAGACCTTTCCTGAGTTTGAACCTGATGACATCAAGTCTACTATCATGGGTGACAGTGGAGAAGACATTCAACTATCACCTGCAGCTAGAAAAAAGATACCGCTCTCCATTGAGGTAAAGAGACGGAAGGCAGAACTAAAAACTGTATACGGTTTTATCGAACAAGCATCTAGACATACACCACATGAACCTGTAGTGTTCTTTAGATCAGACAGAAAACCTTGGGTGGTTATGGTTGGAATAGACCACTATATGGAACTATTAAGGAGTTGGAAGATTGGGAATAAAAGTGTGGGCAGTAACTCAAGGCCCGATAGCAGTTGAAGATTTACCTGAAGGTGAGTTATCTCCAGAAGATTCTGGTTACTTTCTTGTTTGCAAGACCGAGATTGATGGAGAAATAGAAGAGGCTAACTTCTGGTTTGACGACTTTGAAGATGCCTACGAATGGAAGAAACACTTTGATAGAAGCATCGAACCCTTAGAGGTTGGAGAGATGTATAAGGAGCACATGACATGAGTAAAACAGCAGTCGTATTCACTTGCGCACACTCAGAACCCTCGATTTCAAATGAAAGGTTTGACTGGTTAGCAGACTTTTTGTATGACATCAGGCCTGATTATGTCGTAGACTTGGGGGATGGTGCAGACCTTAAGTCCCTCAATAGTTACGACACTCGGTATCCACAAGCTATTGTAGCTCAGAACTACGAGGCTGATATCAATCACTACAACGATGCTCAAGAAAGACTGAGACGTAAATTTAGATTGATGAAAAAGAAACGTCCTGCTTTCTTTGGGTTTGAAGGTAATCATGAAAACAGGATCAAGAAAGCTATTGCAAATGATCCTAGACTTGAGGGAGCTACTTATGGTATAAGCTTCTCTCACTTACAGACGGATGTATGGTTTGATGAGTATCACGAGTACAGTAATTCAGCCCCCTCCATCGTTGATTATGACGGTGTATCATATGCTCATTACATTTCTAGCGGTAACTATGGTACAGCTATGTCTGGTCTACATCACGCTTATGGGCTTATCCAGAAACGCCACAGTTCTACTACTGTTGGCCACAGTCATAAGCGTAGTATGTTTTTTAAGGATGATGCTCACCCTAGTCCAACTATCGGCTTGGTCGCAGGTTGCTTCAAGGGGGGCAAGGAAGGTTGGGCAGGGCAAGCTAACAATGAATGGTGGAAGGGAGTCATTATTAAAAGAAATATCCAAGGTGGGTATTACGAACCAGAGTTTGTCTCGTTGGAAAGATTACGAGATGTCTATGGCAAGTGAAGAACTTTTAAATAATCTCAGAGTAGGAGAGGGAAAGCTTGACTAATGCGAAAAAAACAGTATAACTTAAGTTTCCCCTACGAGGTAACTATAAACCTACTAGTGGATAGAGATGCAAATTTCCTAGAGTTGTCTGGGGATAACTGCAATGTGGTAAAGGGTTTAATTGAGGATGCCCTTTACGACTTAGACGATGTAACAATAACTGGATGTGAGGTCATTCAACATGCTGACTAAAGAAGAAATAGATTACTGGAATGTTACTGATATGGGCTTTGACTTCTACCAAGAGGCTGCTTCTGATACTGCAATCTATAGGGTAGAACATCAGGTTATCTACCCTGCACTAGGCCTTGCTGCAGAGGCAGGTGAGGTAGCCAATAAGGTAAAGAAGATCTTACGTGATGGTAACTTTGACAGAGATGCCATTGCAGATGAGGTAGGTGACTGCCTGTGGTACATTGCTGCACTGTGTAGAGATCTTAACGTAAACATGGGAGAGGTTGCAAAGAATAACTTGGACAAACTTCAAGATCGAAAGAAACGTGGTACACTCAAAGGGAATGGGGACAAACGATGAGTAATTATTTACCAACAGACTATCAAGCCTTCATCCATACCTCTCGTTATGCTAGGTGGTTGGATAAGGAAAACCGTAGGGAGTCTTGGCAAGAGACTGTTGAACGCTACATGGATAATGTAGTACGACCTAAGCTAGGCAATGATTCTTTTGTGAACAAGATACGAGATGCTATCCTTGGACTAGAGGTAATGCCTTCCATGAGGGCAATGATGACCAGTGGTCCTGCCCTAGATAGAGATAACACCGCAGGTTATAACTGTAGTTATCTACCCGTAGATGATCCTAAGTCCTTCGATGAAGCTATGTTCATCCTCCTCTGTGGAACTGGGGTAGGGTTCTCCGTAGAACGCCAGTTCATAAGCAGACTTCCTGAAGTTCCAGACCTCTACGACAGTGAAACCACCGTCGCCGTCAGGGATAGTAAAGAAGGTTGGGCAAAGGCTCTCAGACAATTAATAGCACTCCTCTATAGTGGTGAGATTCCCAAGTGGGATACTTCTCGTGTACGTCCTGCAGGTGCTCGATTAAAAACCTTTGGAGGCAGAGCTTCAGGACCATCACCTTTGATAGACTTGTTCAACTTTGTAATTAAAGTGTTTAAAGATGCTCAGGGTCGTAAACTATCTTCTATTGAGTGTCATGATATCATGTGTAAGATTGGTGAGGTAGTAGTTGTAGGTGGTGTACGTAGATCAGCTATGATTTCTCTATCCAACCTGAGTGATGATCGTATGCGTCATGCTAAGTCAGGTGCTTGGTGGGAGAATGATCCTCAACGTGCACTAGCTAACAACTCAGTCAGTTACACAGAGAAACCAGATGCCATTTCCTTTATGCGTGAGTGGATGTCTCTGGTAGAATCAGGGAGCGGAGAGCGTGGTATATTCAATCGTGAAGCAAGTAAGAAGCAAGCTGCTAAGTATGGTAGGCGTGATCCTGACTGGGACTTTGGGACTAATCCTTGCAGTGAAATCATTCTTCGTCCTTATCAGTTCTGTAATCTTACGGAAGTTGTTGTCCGTGCTACGGATACTGTTGAGGATCTTGAACGAAAAGTCCGCATTGCAACTATACTTGGAACAATTCAGTCAACCTACACCAAGTTCCCATACCTGCGAAAAGTGTGGCAGCGTAATACAGAAGAAGAACGACTGCTTGGTGTGTCTCTCACAGGGATAATGGACAACAGGATTCTCACAAGTAAAAATAAAGGTCTACCTAAAACACTGGAGCACTTACGAAATGTCTCTGTTACTACTAATGCTGAATTTGCTAGTCGTTTTGACATACCGCCCTCTACTGCAATTAGCTGTGTTAAACCATCTGGAACGGTATCACAATTGGTTGACTCTGCCAGTGGCATACACCCTCGTCACTCTGCATATTATATCCGTACTGTACGTGGTGATAACAAAGACCCTCTAACTGCTTTCATGCAGGATCAGGGTATCCCTAGTGAGCCAGATGTAATGAAGCCAGATGCTACCACTGTGTTTAGCTTTCCTGTCAAGGCTCCACAGAATGCGATCCTTACTGCTGACTTAACTGCGATTGAACAGTTAGAGACTTGGTTAATGTATCAACGTCATTGGTGTGAGCATAAGCCTAGCATTACTGTAAATGTCCGTAAGGATGAGTGGTTCAGTGTAGGTGCATTTGTCTATGAGCACTTTGATGAGATGTCAGGTGTATCCTTCTTACCCTATAACGAACATACTTATCAGCAAGCACCGTATCAAGAGGTTGGCAAATCAGACTACAAAAATCTTTTAGATTTAATGCCAAAGACTATTGACTGGAGCAAGCTTTCGGAGTATGAGAAAGAGGACACTACTGCAGGTAGTCAAACTTTAGCTTGCACTGGTGACGTGTGTGAAATTGTAGATATAGGAGCTTAGATGTCAGACTACGATCCAGTAAATAAACCTGCCCACTATAACCTGAGTGGTATAGAATGCATTGACTATATCAAACAGGTACTAGGCACTGAAGGTTTTATTGCTTACTGTCAAGGCAACATGATTAAGTATCAACACAGACACAGGTATAAACAAAACCCTGTACAAGATATGGAGAAAGCACAATGGTATCTGGAAAAAATGCTAGAAACAATGAAGGAAAAAAGCAAGTGAATCCATATGAACAAGGGAGGTTGGCTTTTATCCAAGGTCAACTTTCAAATCCCTACAACCAACAGTATAAGTTTAGAGAACACAGGAACTGGCAGTTAGGTTTTGATCAAGCCTACTTCCGCAACTTAGGATGGGTAAAAGAACGTGAACAAAAAAACAACAAGCCTTGAAGAAGAGGCGGAACAGTATCGACAGAAGAAGCTAGGGAGACCAGCTAAAAATAAAAATAAACCCCTGACGGCACGCCTTTACCTTGCAGGACAAGCTCTTGCAGGGCTTTTGGCGGCTCATCAGGGGCGAGCTAGGGTTGAAGAAATAAAGCATGAGGCCTTTGAGTGGGCTGATAAAATGCTAGAGGATTGATACAAAAAGGGGGCCACTTGAAGCCCCCTTAAGTTTACTCTAGGTCAGAGAAAAATATCTTGTCGTAGTTTTTAAGGATAACCTTAATCCTATTTAATTGTAAGAGGCCGTCTTCTGCTTTTAACAAGTCCTCTAGATCACCTTCTATACCAAGAGTATCCATAATCTTTTTCACCTTGTCTTTATCTTTAGTAGATAAAACTCTTACTAGGTTTATTTCACTTGGTAATCCTTGCTCTACTGCAGAGGTTACTTTACTCTTAACTTCCTTTCTAATTCTATCAAGAACTTCTACTTTACTTTCTAGGGGCAAGTCAAAGTAGTCAAGTTTTTTATCGTGAAGTCTCCTTAGTTCCCTTAGTGCAGCAACTTCAAAGTAAGGTGCAGCTAGAGCATCCATTTGATTTTTTATTTCTGGAGGGCCACTAAATCTTATAGCTTCCCAGTATTCTTGTCCAGCAGCATTCATCATCTTTTCAATTAAGTTTGGATTACTTAGCTCCCGTACACCTAAAATCTGCTTACCTATATCTATTTTTTTATCTGTACCTCTAGTTGGTCTAGCTCTTTCAGGTAACATATTTGAACTGCCTGTGATGTTGTTTATATACTTTAACATCGCATTCAGTTTTGTTGGGCCTTGCCTTAGATCGGGGTTCATGTTACTATCAGATACCATGCCCCAGACTTGATTTACAGGATCAAGAGGGCGTGTTAAACCTTGTACTGGCCTAGACAAAACTGGAACTAAACCTGCAATTAGATACTCTGGAATTGTTTCTGCCTCTAAAAGTTCTTCACCCATAGTATAAATAGTTTTTTCTGCATCATCTAGATCCCTGACTATCTGTCCCCCAAGTTGAAGTCCCAACTCTCTCCATAGTTCCGAGGGTACTTCAGAACGTTTATAATCTAGTGGATTATTACTGTCACCCAAACCGTGTGCTATAATTTGAGACATTAATCTTACTTGAGATACTGGCCAATCATATGTCTTGTCTTGAACACTACCATCACTCTGAAGATCTTGATTGTGCGCAAGACCGTTTTCTATTCTATCTCTTGCACCCCCGTTAAGAACAACTCCCAAAGTTATTAGGCTAATACCAGTAGCTACCTTACCAAAATCTTCAGCGCCAGAAGGAGTAGTGTAATCTAAATTTTTACCTGTAGCCCTTCTGTAGGTGTGTACTATACCATTAAAACCCGTCAGGTCTCCCACTGTTGCGATGGTAGTGTTAAAGAAACTACCAAAAGGTACTACAAAACCTACAGGAGTTCTATTAGTAACTGTTTCAAACCCCCTAGCAACAGATCTTAGAACACTGTTTCCAGGGAGAGTTGACCAGTTTACAGAAGCAGTTTCCCTCATAGTACGATACGCAGCTATTTCTAAAAGCTCTCTGAATTTTGGTTTAGTCATTTCTATAGCTGACCAATTATCCTTACCCTTAGAAAAAAATTCTTCAGAGGTTATACCATATGCCCTCATAATTTGTTGATTTAAGTTTGTACCAAAGGCCCAACGTTTTGTTAGGTCATCTTGTGCTCTAACTAAAGCAACAGTTTGAGTACCTTTAGTTACAGCATCAGCACCTTTCCATGCAAAGGACTCTAACTTTCCAGTTTTATCCAGATTAAAATCTGCAAATGCATCCCTTACTCCGCCGTCACCAGCAACATCTTTAAAAAGTTTTTCAGCTATTTTAGGATTTAAATCTAAGATTTTATCTGCATACTCTATGGGTATATCTGGGGAAAGTACGTCTAACCCACGTCTGATAGCCCCACCACTAGAACCATAAGCCCTATTAAAATATTTTGTTGCGGCTTCTTCATTACCAAGTAGTTTATAGAACCCACCCTGACTAAGTTCTAAGGCGGCTGTAAACATATCTGCTGCAGAGTTTATAGAAACTAACTGTGCAAAACCTTTAATGTTAGCACCAGTAGTAGATAAGTGGGAGGTCAACAACCTCTTATATAAAGATAAACTAAACTGCATACGCTTAGGATCTTGAGCAGTTCTTCCCCCTTTAATACTATTGAAAGCATCCTTAGGAGACATGCCCAACCTAACAGCATCCCCGATAGTTCTAACTGAACGCAAAGCTTGAGCAGATTCTCTAGACCGTCTTGTAAAATGGGCAACTAAGTCTGCTGATGTAGCTTTACTACCTCTAACGACACTACCTTCAGCATCTGTAAAACTTAATTTGTAACCCGTATCTTTTTCAAACTTGTTTATAAACTGTGACATCTTGTCGTCAGGAATAAAGCCAATTGTTTGAGCAAGAACAGCAGATCTGTTTCCGTATTTTTCTACAAGGGCTTTGTGGCTTGTGAAACCAGCTCTTCCTAAAACCTCTGCATACCCACCAATATTTTTAGTAGAGTCTCCTAAAAACAAGTAGCTAAAAAATGCATTGGTCGCTTCTGTATCTGTGTACTTTTGAGAGGGAACCCCTAATTCTTTAGCACCCCTTACTACCTCCAAAGATTCATCAACAAGATCTTCCCAGACGAAAAAATCTTTAGTAGTACCTTCAACTAAACCAAACGTTTCATCTAAAATACTTATGTCTATATCTTTAGCTACGTTTTCTTTAAGGTCTTTTTCTGCTGCATCTATACCAATTTTTAAAATGTTTTCATCAAGTTCTTTATAACGTAAAAAAGTATTTTGAAGTGGCCCTTTGCGTAGCTCTTTAAGTGACGCACCCGTTGCAGCAAGTGTAGGTATTACAAAAAATGAACCTAGTGCAGCTAACGCTGTTTGAGTAACTGAGTAATCTAACTGTGCATTACTCCTAATTAACTGGGACTGGTACATAACATCTACACCAACACCTATCATTGCATCTGCGGTAGCTGCAGGTACTGCTTTAACAGCAGCAGATCTTACGTTAGCTAGTGCAGTCTGTTTAACTACACCTTTTTTAAGCTGGTCTTGATAAGCTTTTTTCAGTAAAGTTTTTCCAGCTATACTGCTTGTTTTAGTACCAGCAAAACCTAGTGCCTTAGCTACACCTAACGAAAGAATAGTTGATGGATCGTATACAGCAGACTTTCCGTAGTCCCAAATAGCATCTCCCATTTCACGCCAAGAACCTTCACCAGTAAAAGCATTATCCATTTGGTCAAACAACATATAACCAGCACCAAGCCTAGCTTTTACTGAATCATCAGCCCCCAGTCCGTATGCTAACTCATTTGCAGTTGTTACTGTCTGACCTCCAGCAAAAGAACGTTGATAGTTCTGCCAAGTTTCAAAAGCTTTCTCTTTACCCATAGCTCTATAGTCTTGGCTTGTAACCCCTCCTCCAATAGCCGCTCCAGCAAGGCCTGAGATAGCTCTTCTCGTTCCAGTAAGTATACCTTTAGGAGTGTACCTTGCTTCTAAACTTGAGTATACAACATCCATAAGTTTGTCATCAGCAAGTATATCTTCTTTAGTAAGGCTGTCTCCATACTGTTTAAGCAAGGGGCTTAGATCAACAAGACTACCGTCCTCTTGAGGTAATATGGTTTGTGAAGTATAGTCATCTGAATATACCTTTATAGGTTCAGAAGTTTCCAGAGAACTTTTGTAGTCATCTGAATATACCTTTATAGGTTCTGCCATATTAAATACCTTTATTGAGTCGGAGAGGGGCCACGAATTAACTCTACTTCTTGACCTGTTGGAAGTCTTACGATAGTGTTATTTTCAAATACCTTAAGATCAAGTAGTATCATTCCCATCTCTATACTATCAACCATCGGTTTATTGGCCATTGCATCCGTAAGTATAGATGGTAATGGTAAGTTCTTTATTAGCTGACCTGCATCAGAGCTAAACAGTTTCTTAGCATAGGAGTTACCATAAAGGTATATAATTTGAGAGGGGTCATCTTTAACATTTTTTAAAGCAGACTCAATACTGTTGTAGCGATCTGTCAAAACTTTAAACTCGTTTTGATAGATACCAGAGTTATCTGTCCTCATAAGTTCTTGTAACTCTGCTTTCCTTTTTAAAATTATAGATCTTTCTCTCCTTGCTCCTCCTGAGACATCATTTACTGCAGCTTGCATAACTACAGGTATTTCAGTTAGCTTAGGTATCTCTGTAAATCCAGGATCATGAGGTATAATTTCTCCAGTGGTAGTTCTACCAGCTTGAAGAGCTTCTTTATACATAATGTCCATTTCTCTTCCGATATAATCTTCAAGTCTTTTAAAGTCTAAAGGTTCATCTTTAGGCTGTTCAATTACTGAACCCTCTATAACCTCTTGTACAACAGACTCAGGAAGATCTAACCCAGCAGCTTTATATTTTTCTTTTTGATTACTCAGAATAGTTTTTAAATCTTCTAAACCTTGAGCATCACCACTGGCAATAAAAGGGGCAAGAACTTCATCAGACAATCCATAATTCTTTTTAAGATAAGCTCTATTACCCCCAATAGAACTGGTAGATTTTTTGGCTCCACCACTTCTAGTACTAAAACCACCTAGTTTACCACCACTGTACAAAGACATTATGGTTTGTTCTTTAGCATCCTGACGCTTTTGCTCCAGTAATTTCTTTTGATCTTCTTCAATAACATAATTTAAAGCTCCTTGAAAACTCAACCCCATTACATAACCCTCGCCATTAATCCTTGTGGAGCAGGTGTCTCTTCTTCAGGTTGCTCCATTACAGGCTCTTCTATTTCTTCTACCTGAGGTTCGGGTGTATCACCTTCTCCAAGCTCACGTAAAAGTTTCTTAGCCCTCATCGTATCTCTTTCGTAGGTCAATGCTTTATCACGATCAGGGTCATCAAAACCTTCCTCGAAATCTAAATCAACTTTAACAGCCTGTGCTTTAATATGCTCATGTAAAACTGGTGCAATGATAAGGCTGACATCCAGACTGTGTAGACCTTCCATAACTGCACTACGAAGTATACCCTCCACTAGAGTTACTAGATCAGTACCCATCTCAAGAAAAAACAATGCGTCTTCTATGGCTTCTGGGCTAGACATATTTTCTATGTGCATATCCAGAGCTTCGATAGGATCTACAATTTCTGGGGGTCTTTCAAAAGGAAGTCCCTTAGGTTCTGATGTCAGTGATTGACCTGGGATTGGACCGTTAAATACAAAACTCATTGTTATATACCCGTGTTGTAGTAGTTAGTAGATGCAGAAACTCTTTTGTTCATCATAGGTTTTCCTGGCCTCAAGTAATTACGAGAGAATACTTTTGCTGCTTGTTCTGCAGTAGTAGTTTTTTCTAAGGCTTTCATAAATCTACCCTCACTAGTATTCTGCACTTCATGTATAAAGAAACCGAAAGATGCATCATAAGAATCAGGGTCAAGGTTGTTCTCTGCAGACCATGACTCAAAAGCTTTACGCCTTGGGCCAGTCCACATAGCAAACCCACGCCCACCTTTAGATCCTGGAACTGTTGGTTCTAGTTCTTGTAAGTATTTAAAACCCCCTGTTTCGTGATCAAAATTTCCAACAATACCTGCAGCTTGAGCCTTAGTTATACCTAAAGTTTCTTGTAAATCAGACATTAACCTTGTTCCAATAGGTTCTTCTTTAACATCAGTCTCCATAGTATTATCTATACCACTACCTTTTGTAGTTTTTGGAGCTTCTTTTAACCTATCAATTTGTAAGAGAGAATCTTTAGAATCGTTACTTGCAGTTTCAAATCTCTGAAAAAGGCTATCCATCATTTTCTTTTCAGCAGCTTCTCCCTCTGCTCTAACTCTACCTCTTATCCCTTTTATACCTTGACGAGAGGATGAACCTAAGCCCACCGTCTTTGCCATAGCAGATTTTCTGTGTTGACTAACTACACCAGCTTCTAAAGCCTCTCTCATACCTTTGTAAGTGTCAGCATATTTCAAACTCATTTTATTTTTCCTATCCTAAGATCCTAAGAGTCCAGTTCCACCACTTCCAAACAAGAACCTAAACAAAAGTTGTGTCTTAGCTGTATCTTCTTTGTAGCCCAACTCATTCTTAAGAGCTTCTAACTCTTTGTCACCCATAAGAATACTTAGTGCACGATCCTTAGCAGACTCTGCAGTAGTGAAGTTATACTGCATCAAGTCTCTCTCACGTTGCCAGATCTGATCCAAGTTACTTGAGGTCAAAGAGTTAATGGTCTTTGCAAAGTTCATATTACTCTCGTTCTGTGCAGAAGTATTTAGTGTTGCAATGTTTTGTCTCCACTGAGCATTAGCTTGAGCTACAACCAAACCATTGTTAGCGTTAAACTGATCTCTCTGGTTCTGCAAGTTTGCATTAAATTGACCGATAGAGTTTTTAGCATCGGTGTTAAATTGGGACATTGCATTTTGTTGAGCTGCATTAAACTGGGAAGTTTGGGAAGCAAGACCTGCAAAGTATTGAGATACTTGATTTTCACTGGACGCATTAAACTGTGAGGTAGCATTCTCAGCAGCCTGATCTGTAAAAATTCCTTGTAGATTTTGTTGAGACTTAAACATAGCAGTTTGCTGTCCATTTGTCAAGTTAGCTAGATTTACCGACAAAAAGTTTTGTGCATTTTGTACTGCAGCCTGTTGCCTGTTGTTTAAATTTTGGGTATCCATACTTGCTAACTGTGCAGCGTTCTGTAGAGTTGTGGCTTGTCCAGAGTTTAAATTAGCTAGACCGATAGACTGCATAAGTTGAGAGTTTGCAAGTTGTGTTTGTTGATTAGTAGTAAAGGTTAGGTTATTAGCCTCAGCAAACTTTTCAGAATCAAGTACAGCAGCCTGTTGTTCGTTGTTCAACTCCTGCCCACGAAGAGTAGCTTCAATCTGTACATTAGCGAGTGCTGTTTGCTGACGATTAGAAACCTCTGTAACATCTCTTTGCAGTCTGTTTGTAGTATTAAAAAGCCTTGTCTGCTGTTCGTTGGTAAGCTCTATCCCACGCTCTTCAGTAATCTTAGAGACATTAAACAGTTGTGTCTGCTGCCTAATGTCCATTGCTCTACCTTCAAGAGCAGCTTGAGCTTGAGCATCCTGTAAGAAAGCTTGTTGTTTAGCAGTGGCATCAAAGCCAGCCCTCTCAAAGTCTTGTGTAGACTGTAGCATAGCTACCTGTTGTTCATTAGACAGTTCCTGACCTGTAAGAGATGCACGTACTTGCAGATTACTTAAAGCAGTCTGTTGAGAGTTGCTAAGGTTTTGCATATTAACTTGTAAATTTTCAGAAGATGTTTGTAGGTTGGCTTGCTGAGTATTAGACAAGTTGATCTTATTCATCTCACTGTACTTAGCTGCATTAGTAAGTGCGGTCTGTGTCTTAATATCCAAAGTTGAATTTTGTAGTGCAGCCTTCATCTGAGCATTGGCTAGAACAGTAGATTGTTGGTTGCTTAGACTTGCCGATTGTAGGGCAAAAGCATTAGTAGAGTTTTGAAGAGCTACTTGCTGATTGTTGTTTAGGTTTTGCAGAGTTATGTTTTGTTGAGCAGCAGCATTTGCAATAGATACTTGTTGTCTATTATTTAGATTTGCCATACCTACGTTTTGATAAAACTGTGCATCTTGTGCAGCAATAGGTATAGCAGCTTCCATCGTAGCTTGTACAATAGCTGCACCTGCCATAGAGCTACCAGCTAAACCTCGTGAAGCCATTGCAGCATTAGCAGCCCTCATAGCTCCTGCAGCCCATACAGGAGTGCCATTTTTAAATTGCTCCATTAAGGAGTTCATTTGCCCTTGTACTGTCTGTGCTGGATCTACAGTACCCTGTGCAGCAGTTGCAAGCATAGACTGAGAGAATGTACCTTGAGCAGCTTGAGCAATAGCCTGTTGATTAAGAGTGTCCATAGTTGCAGCTATAGATGTTACAGCTTGTTCTGCACCAATAATATTATTAGCGTTAGCAAGTTCTTGTGAACCTACCTGACCTTGAGCACCTTGTACAGTAGACTGAAACGAAGAAGCTGCAGCCTGTGCAGTAGGGATCTGACTTAATCTAGCCGCATCCTGTACTGAAGTTTGTGCCTGTTGTGCAAACTGACTAGGTGTTAGGTTATATTGATCTACTACCGCAGCTTGAGGAGTTTGTGTAGCAAACTTAGCAGCTATAGCATCTTGAGGCAGTCCATCAAACTGAGCTGCATCAGACTGGGGCATAATACCTACTTTAGCAAATTGTGTCATTTCTTCTGGAGAAACTTCACGAGTTTTGTTTTCAGTTACTTTTTCTAAATACTCTTCATTAAACTTTGCAGCAGATGGAGTAGCCCCAGGACCAAGAGTTCCTTGCTGTGCAGCTACCTGTTGTTCTGTTGGTATATCAGTTGTAGCTGCTTCTAGTTTACCAGTTTCAGTTTTTACATCCTCAGAAACTGTTTCTGTATCAGCAGTATATGCACCACGACGACCAAAACCTGGAAGTCCCACTTCTCTCGCACCCATTGTCTCATACCGTGGCCCCTTCTCTCTAAAGTGCCTTTCTAGCTCATTTTCTTGATAAGGGGCTTGAGGAGCAGTAGCAGTGTAGGTACTTCCAACTCCGTAGGTAGGAGCAGTTATGTTACCTGTAGTCTGACCAGTACCTGTAGATATATCCTGAGTGGTTGCATCAGGAACAATAGAACTAACAGTAGATTGAGTTGGAGACATAGTTTGTTCTACGGCTTCACCAAACATAGGTATAATATCTTTTGTATAGCTTATGTTGTCCTCTTCATCTTCCTCAACATCACCACCCTCATTAAAGGTACTCTTGTAGCCTACCTTCATTTTACCACCACTAACATTCATGTTTTTAGGGTCAAGGATGTTAAGATTACCCTCTGGTCCAATACCTAGATAAAAAGAACTATAGCCTCCTGCAGGATTTTTTCGTTTGTGTTCAGCCATAAGCATTCCACTCTTAATACCAAACTTAGATGTAGCAAGCTTCTCCATAGACGAGTTAGATACAGATGCGGTCTGACCATTATCAGAAAACTTAATTGGGACATTGAGTTCTATAGCTTGACGAATTAGATTGTCACCAGATTGACTAGAACGATTAATGTTTGTAGTTTTACTATCAGTAGACTCCGCAACAGTTTTGCCTTCGTTATCTGTAAAGGTAGTTATGCTTGTAGGTTCAGAGTATGAAGAGGTAAAAGAAATATTTGGTGCTTCTGTAGGTCTTGCCTTGGGTCTAATAGTAGGAACATTAGGTTTACTTACAGGTTTAGGTGTAGGAGCAGGGGTTGGTCTAGCTTTAGGACGCACTTGCGGTTTCTCTTGTTTAGGAGCCGCATCTCTACCCCTTTCAACACCAGAAACACCTGTGTATCCACCATAAGCCATACCAGTAATAGCTTTACTATACTCTCCCATACGTGCAGCAGCGCCTGGATTTGACTTATAAAAACCATCAAGAGCTGGTCTAGATTTTTCACCAGTGTAACCAAGAAACTTATTAGCTAAGTTATGTTCTGCATCTAAATTCATCATTATCTAGTCCCTAAATATACAAAGCCAACCAAACATCCAGTGCAAATAATAAATACAGCTATACCTGCTGACCATTCTATTATTGACTGTTTAATTTCTATTTGTCTGTGCTCGTGTTCTTTCTTTTGTTTTCTTAACTTGGCTTCTATCTCAAGTATCTCTTGCCACTTAGATGGGCCATACATAACTGATATGTAATCTTTTAGTTCCTTACGCATGGACTCAGCTTTTTCTTTAG
>UEXM01000376.1_pt1 | contig 48667 bp, 84 predicted proteins | sample 1796661 | NCBI WGS metagenome assembly UEXM01 (sample SAMEA4772469, study PRJEB27181) | metagenome | reverse complement strand
CCTTCTGTCACTGTACGTTTGATGTTGATGCAGGCTATGCGATGTGATGTATTTGTATGTTTGTCTGCCGACTCCTTTGATAAAAACCCTAAATTATCAAACCCCCAAGTATAGATATTAATCCACAAATCAACCTCCACTGTCTTTGGCTCCTCGTACATAGGTGCTGGGTAGTCAAACTCTTCTTCAACAAGTGGAGGTAGGATATCCCAATCATCATTTCCATAAGCTAATTTGCGATACTTTAGCTGGCCTCTTTCAAGTTTAACATGATGCTCATATGTGTTAATTACCGTCTTACCCTGCCCTAGTGCTACTAGGACCTCTCCAAAATCTTTGCATGTCTTACTCATCTTGTCTCCTCCATCTCCTGACTGTAGGCCCACGTCTCACAGTAAGTATTTAGGTCTGGTAGTTCTTTGTTAGCTAAGATGCATTCCTTTTTCAGTTCATAGAAACGTATCTGCCTTTCCCTTATTTCCTTAGAAGAAGAGGCGGCAAGTAGTATTAGTAGTAGCATAGCAGTGCCTGCAATTATCATACCTAAATCTCCCTTATCTATATTATACATGTCATGGCTCTCCAGCATAGCCAAGGGAAGAACATTTTCCGCTGCTGGCGCTACTGTAGACGCTTCTGACAAGCCGATTATCTTCTACCTTTGCGTAGTGACCCTCTTTATCAACAACAATCTTACCCTGCCCCAGTGCTACTAGCACCTCCCCGAAATCTTTGCATGTCTTATTCATAATAGATTAATCCCCTTATCTACCAGGTCAGCCAACTTATTCGAGAGCTTTCTTGCTAACTCTCGGAGTTTCTCTGATCCTTTTCCATCGTTCAATAAATAATCCAGGAGGTACAATCCAGCGGCAGCCAGAATGTAGTTTTGATATGGTTGTAGTTTTTCAACGATGGATTTTACGTGTTCTTTCATTTTAGGTTCCTTTATTTTTGTTGTTTTGAAATCTGATAAGACTGCCAGATGTAAGAGTTTAGATATTCCATTTTTCTTGACAAGAAATTTCCTATCTGAATTAATATATGGCTTATAAGGTGAATTCCAACCCTCTCTCCCATCTATAAGCCCTCCATTTATACATATTCTTCCAGTAGCTTTACATTGATATATTTTATTCCCATATATCTCAATAGTAAACCCTGCATCTGCCAGCGTGTACCTACTCCAGTACCTGAGTGGTGTATTATTCATAACAACTCCAATACTACCCAAATATGCATGCCAGCCAAAAAGCTTATCAGCGCCACGGCCAAATAACTCAGTAATTTCACTCCGTTGGTGAGAAAGTACCTTGCAAGCAGACCTACAGCGACTAGCGCAAGACTCTTCTTTTTACTCATTATACAACTCCTTATATGCTTTATTATTGTGGTATACCAAAGTAACAGTCAATATACCTAGTCTATACAAGCTTATAAGACCTGTTATAGCCTTATAAATATCCTCTTCATGGTGCCTATAGCAATCCATAACAAGTAGCTCACAATGCATCTGCTCAGCAAATGACTGGTAGTTAAAGTATATCATACCTGCTCCTCTACCAGTTTAGCATACTGTCCCTCCTTGTAGGCTATTTTCTCTCCTACAGCCTTAAGTAACAGCTCAGGCTTAGTACCCCACATTGAGGCCGGTACTGGTATACCATCCCTAATTACTTTGTAGGTTACTTGGAAGGAACCATCCTCCGCAGCATAAATCTTACCTATCTCATACTTATTTAAGTTTTTCATCTGTGTCCTCCTTTATTTTGTTTTGGCTGTTGGTGCGCCTAGCCGCCCTAAGCCTCTCCTCTAATAAAAGCTGGGAGGCTAGTTTCACCTGCAAGCTATAAATCTTATCGTCATCTTTTACAAAAACTTTAGCCATAATTGTGTATACTTCTAAAAATAATTCTCATCTGATCTCTCTGCTGTTTGGCTTCCATATGCCTATCCTTGTCATATCCAACAGTTATAAGTTTCTTGTAGACAGGCTCCCCGAACATATCTTTAAATTGCTGTTCCAAGTTATCATACTCTTGGTCTGTCAAGGAGTTTTTACCTAAGTGGTAGTAAGCATACTTGGCCTCATAGAGCTTGACAGCCTGTGCCCATTTAGAATATTCTTTAGGGTCATACTCAGTGTTCATCTTCATACCCTTTTGAGAAATATAGATAAGCCAAGATACCAAATAGATATACCAATAATAGTGTCATGATACTTCTATCTCCTCTTTTAAGGCGTGTCGTATCTGCATTCGCTCTTCGTCAGTTAGTTCCCATCCTACTTCTATCATACGCATTAGATAGTCTATGAATTTTTCTTGTGGTTGTGGTGTCATGATTGTTGCTCCTTATCGCAGTGTTTACATACCATCTTTAGCCCTACGAAGCTTACATTGACATACTCGTGCTCGCATATCTTGTAGGCTGGCTCTACAATAGACTCTGATGATACCCCAAAGGTGATGCCCTCCGAAGCCCACAGAGGGAGACCTGCAACCTTCCAATAGGCTTCTGATACTAGGTTTTCCCAATATACTACAGCTCCTGTCCAGTCTACATACTTTAGTATAGCCTCGTGTATATCAGATATATCACTCAGATATACACCAGATTTAATATTAACAGAAATACTAGGATCATAATTTACTAAGCTCTCCAACTCCTTAAAAAACTCTTTATATAGCATATCAGGAATCCTCAATGTTATAAAATTGTCGTATATCTTCTGCCAGCTCTTCCACCTTATCTCCTACATCAGGCCAGCCATCAGGCCATCCTTCATATTCTAGCTGGTGCTTCTTTAGCTGTAGGTCTATCACTTTGGCATGATTATTGCGTGTCTTATCTACCATATCCCTTCCTCCTCAAGTATTCTCTTATTGTTTAGTCTACGTTCCTCTTCTCGCAGCCTAGCACGCCTTCTGAAGCGCTCTAACTGTTTTTGTGACTCAGGCCCTTCTGGAGCTATTTTAGGCTCTCCAGATGAATGTAAAGGCCTTTTAAATGGAATTACTTTCATATTAACACCTTAGGGTTGGGAGCAGCTCCTCATGTGCTGCTTAGTAGAGTTATCGGTCAGTACCTAGTATAGCTTTAGTAAAAAGTTATAATAAGAGGCTTTTTTTCTTGGTACCTATACATAGGCTACTGTATTTATAGGTATTATTAGAGATACCTAAAATAAGAGCTGTAGAAGGTTCCAGAGATATTTTTAGGTACTATTCCGAAGCGGCTAATTGATCAACTAGTAGAGAGATATCGGAGCTGCCCTGAAAAAAGAAGTCAACAATTATAGATACATGAAAAATAGTTCTTGACAAATAGTTCTTTTTATGGTATAATACAATTACAATAACTAATAAGTTGTCTACTAGCTTAACTAATATGTTGACTAATTAGTATACTAATAGTTAACTAATTAATACACTACTTGTCTCTACTAATAAGGGGAACTACTTGTGGAGCGAATGTTCTTACTCATAGCCTTGATCAACAGCCTCCAATGCTGGTATTACTATACCGCTATGGATAAGAGTCTTTGGGGGATGCTAGCCGTAGCTATCTGCGGTGGTATATCGACCTTTTGCTTCACATGGCTCTCACAAGGCCATACAGCGTCCTCAGAGCTATTTAAGATCGGGGTATACTATGACATTACCATGGCAATTACGTGGACTGTGTTGCCGATTTTGGCCTTTGGGGCACGATTGTCGCCTATAGGTATGCTGGGGGTACTTATGGTGGTAATTGGAGGCTTATTAATACACCTATAAAAAAGATTACAACGATTATAGGCACTTGTAAAAAAGTGCTTGACATTTTGGCCAAAGTATGATATAATAGATATATAAGGGAAATTTTTATGGATGAGACCAATGTACTAAATTGGCCTGTAGAGCGCATAATAGACAACTTCGTGTCGGATGTGCTTTTGCCTAGCACTACCAGTACAATGGGAGGCAGGCAGCTATACAACATATTCGGAGAATACTGTAATCAGATCGGACTTGGTATACCCTGCGGTAATGCTAAGTTTGGTGCTATACTAAAGAATCGGCTACAGAAACGGAGACTTAATGGTAGAGCTTTTTACTACTGTGAGGTCAATCCAAAGGTTATTGCGGGAGAGGGAAAAATAAATACCATGGACGAGTTAAGAGTTATAGAAATAATCCAAGCCAATCCAGACTGGGAGATACGAGAGTTACCAGACAATCATGGAATCTATGTAGGTCCTAGAGCTGACTACATTGAAGAGCAAGTACTCAACACAGAATATACAGGAGAGTAGCATGATTAGGCTTGATGAAGAGATAGTACTTAAGGTTATGGGCTTACTCATGCGTAAAGAGTGGAGTCACAATGAGATCCTAGAGTATGTAGAAGTATTTAGGGAGTTAGAGTACGCCGTAGAGACACAAGGATCTAAGGATGACCAAGATAAAGTTCAAAGTACCGACGAAACTGGATCTTGAAGGTCTTAAATTAGATATAGAATATGCTCCTAAGATTATAGAGGATGGAGAAGAGTTAGACGGCTGCTATAAAAGCGGTAAGATAATTATCTCTCTAGAAAATGCCACTAGTAGGGACAACCTCTTTAGTACTTTGATGCATGAGGTGTATCACGCCGTATTATTCAAAACTGGTAAGACTGCTATGCTTTATGAGATCCTACCAAGTTTGGAAGAGGGGATAGTATGCGCCTTAGAAAACTATCTAGGAGCTACAACACATATTAAAGCAACCTCTTGGGTATCTAGTAAGTTCATAGAGTTGGAGGTAGAAGATGTGGTTGATAGTTAGTTTAGTATGTTGCACCATTTTGCTGGTAACGGCCATAGTAGCGGGTACTATAATACACTTCGGCAAGATAAAGTATACCGACATCAAGAAATATGAAGAGTTCGAAGCCCGCCTGGTATCACTAGAAGCCCGTCCTACTCTAAGCGAGGATGAGCTACAAGAGTTTAAGACTAGGATATCAGAATTGCAGATGACACAGTCCTTAGGTAGACGTAGATGAGTAACAAGAAGACAGGCGAGGACATAAAAGCTATATTTGACCTAGAGGTATCCAGACTACGAGATAAGTCTCAGGTACTACCATTAGATGCTGATGATATACGGAGATTTGAAACGCTTACTAGGGCTTACAAGACTTTCCAAAGCACAGAAGAAAAGGACTTGGCACCAGATGACCCATTAGATGGATTGTCTCCACAAGAATTGTTGGAGCTAGCCAAGAGTTAATATGAAATTAGACTTAAGTAAGACAAGTGTAGCAGCTAGACGAGTCAAAGAGGGAGCCAAGGCTTCCCTATGGCGGCAAGGAGAGTGGCTACCTCTGGTACTAGATAGTACTCAACAAGAGATGGTAAAAGCTTACAAAGAGTCTGAGAGCACGTTTTACATATGGTTATGCTCACGCCGCTTAGGTAAGAGTCATAGCTTATGGGCAATGTCTGTAGAAGCAGCACTTAGCCAACCTAACTCACGTATATTATATTTGTCTAAGACAACAGACAACGTGAAAGAGATTGTCAACCAGGTAGCTATAGGCGTATTAGATAGCTGTCCGGCAGAGATTATGCCAACCCTTAAAGTTGGTGATAACAAGTACGTATTCAACAATGGTAGTGAGATCAGGATCAAAGGTCTCGATACTACAGGACCTGATGCCATACGTGGCGTAGGTGCCGACTTGGTAGTCTTGGATGAGTTTTGCTTTATGCGTCATCTAGACAACCTAATAAGCTCCGTTTTGATGCCTATGGTAATAGAACGAGGCGGACGCATACTTATGGGTAGCACTCCTCCGAGCACGCCCGGCCATGACAGTATAAACTGGATCAACAAGGCCAAGATGAGAGAAGCGATAACAGTCAAAACTATATATGACTGCCCTCGCTGGTCCAAGAAACAGATAGATCAATTTGCAGAAGAAGCTGGAGGAGTCGATAGTGATACCTTCAAGCTTGAGTATCTGTGTCAGATCATAGTCAATCGTGAGAAAGCTATACTACCTAGTATGGACGACGAAAGAGTAGATGAGATGGTACAAGAGATATTGATGCCTAGTTCCTACCTACCAGATAGGTATGTATCTTTGGATATAGGCTTCCGAGATCTTACAGTAGCCTTGTTTGGTTGGTGGGATTATGACAAAGCCAGATTAGTGATACAGGACGAGGTGGTATTAGAAGGTAAGGAAGCTACTACAGACAATATAGCCAAGATGATAATGGCTAAAGAGAAAGAGCTATGGCCGGGGTTGCCTCCTCCAATAAGAGTGTGTGATACCGACCCAAGGCTTATAGCTGACCTAAGGAAGATAAGCAATCTATTCTTTAGGCCTACCAAGAAGGATAACAAAGAGGCCCAGATAAACCAAACCAATATTATGATAAACAGAAGTCAGATATATTTAGACCCTAAGTGTAAGACACTTCTTACACATATGAGGTATGGTGTTTGGAACGAGGCTAGGACACAATTTGCTCGTACAGCAGCCTTAGGGCACTGTGATGCGGTAGATGCCCTCTTATACCTGGTACGAAACATAAATAGAGGTAGAGATCCTTATGAGGCTCCCTTTATAAATAATAGCACTACAATAATGCACCACGGATACGCAGAAAAACACAAGTCTCAAGGTATAAGAGCTATAGAGCAAGCTTTTGCGGTGAGACGCAAGCGGAGATAGTATGGAAAAATATTTTGCAGAAAAGTCGGAGCTTGGAGATCTTCTAGATAAGATAGATGACTACTACCAGCAGTTAGACTCTATAGGACACCTGCGACGTATTGCAAGATCTTACGCACAGTACTATGGACGTGGCTATGACAGCAAATCTGACGAAATTATAGCAGGCGGAGATGCAGGAGAAGAGTCCAGGATAAGTATCAATAAGTATAGAACATATTTACGAAGTGTGTTGTCTCTTATTATCTCTGATAGACCTGCAATCAAAGCCACTCCTATTAATACAGACTACAAGAATACAGCTTCTGCTTTGGTAGGAGAGCAAGTCTTAGATTATTATATGAAGTCTAAGATGTTGGAAGACACAATAATCAAGGCCATGGAAAAGGCTGTGTGGTCTTCTGAAGGTTTTGTTATGATGCAGTGGGATGCCGAAGCAGGAGAGTTTTTCTCTGCTGATCCAGACCATAACAACAAAGCTATCATGACAGGAGACATAAAGTACGAGACCTACTCTGCTGACTTAGTATGCAGAGATATCTACCAAACCAACCCCGACTGGTATGTAGTAATAGACACTGCCAACAAGTGGGACCTGATAGCTAGATACCCAGAGCACAAGGATGAGATACTAAACTCATCAGACATGATAGCAGGCAAGTACCAATATTACAGCCAAGCTAAAAGAGATACCAACAATGAAGACCGAGTAGTCTTCTATACATTCTTCCATAAGAAGACACCAGCAATGCCTAAAGGTAAGATGGTACTATTCACAGATAAAGTGAAGATTATGTCCACTGACTTGCCTTACTCAGAAGTGCCAGTATACAGGGTATCCGCTGCTGATTTGCATGGTACCAACTTAGGATACACACAAGGCTTTGATGCCCTAGGAGCACAGGAAGTATCAGATGAGATATATAGTGCCAACGTATCCAACAACATAACATTTAGCAGACAGTGTATCACTATACCCCGTAATGCAGATATGAACTTCAGAGATCTAGCAGCAGGGCTATCTGTCATAGAGGTAGACACCCCTGAAGACGCTAGGGCTATAGGTGCCGTACAGCTCACACAATCCTCTCCGGAAAGCTACAACATGCTTGACCGAATGGACAAGGAGATGGAGCGCATAACAGGCATCAATGAGGTAGTAAAAGGTGAGCCAGGGCCTAATGTAAGGTCTGGTACATCCATGGCTTTATTGAGTGCTCAGGCTATAAAGTTCAACAGCACTCTACAACAAAGCTACATCAAGCTCATTGAAGACTTAGGCACGGCCACTTTGGTATTCCTACAAGACTTTGCAGAGATGCCTAGGTATGCACAAGTAGTAGATAAGTCACAGAGATCCTACCTTAAGGAATTCTCTAAGAATGACCTATTAGGCGTATCTAGAGTACAGTGTGAGGTAGTATCTAGCTTTAGTAAGAGTAGTGCAGGACGTATAGAGATAGCCAATGCTTTACTAGAAAAGGGTATGATAAAGAGACCAGAGCAATACATCTCAGTGATCAACACTGGTAAGCTAGAGCCCGTCATAGGAGCCGAGCAATCGGAGCTTATGAATATACAAGCAGAAAATGAACTAATGGCAGACAGTGGTAGCCCTGAGGTAATACTCACGGACAATCATGCTATGCATATAAGAGAGCATAGAACAGTATTAGACAATCCGGAGTCTAGAACCAATCCTGAGGTAGTGCAGTCCGTACTTGCTCATATACAAGAGCATATCAACATATGGTCACAAGCAGATCCTAATGTATTAGCAGCTACAGGACAGATGCCTATGCAAGCACCTCCACCACCTCCTCCAGGAGCAGGACCAGAGGGATTGCCAGAAGCTATGAACGAGGGACCACAAGAACCGGAAGCTCCTAATACAGGTATGCCTCCTTTGCCAGAAGGCGCAACAGAAGAAGACGTTGCTGCATACGAACAAATGCAGCCACCATCACTATAATAAAGGGATATAGAAAATGACAGAAGCAGCAAGCACAGAAGCGGCAGTAGTAGACAGCGCACCAGCAGGAGAAGCTAGTGAGTCTGTAGAATCATCAGCAACATCAGAAGTATCTGAGTCGGAAGGCGTAAGCACAGATGTAGATTCGGCAGAATTATCTGAAGGCGCAAAAGAAGGCTTAGAAGAAGCTATAGAATCTGCTGAAGAGGCAGAAGCTACAGATAGTGCTGATGAAGGTCAACTATATAGCGTAAAGATAGATGGTGTAGAGTATCAACTAACTCTAGATCAGATGAAGCAAAGCGTATCAATGGGCAAGGCTGCTCAAGATAGATTCCAAGAAGCTGCTCGCATGAAGAAAGAGGCAGAAGCCTTAGTAGAGAAAAACAGAAGAAATCCTATTGAGGCTGCCAAAGAGCTGGGTATTGAGACTTCTGAGCTAAGAGCTATGGCTGAAGAGTTCCTATTAGAGCAGCTAAAGTACGACGATATGTCGGATGAGCAAAAAGAATACATGCGCATCCAGAAGGAAAACGAGGAGTACAAGAAGCGAGAAGAGGAAGCTAAGTCTGCCAAAGAGGAAGAATCTCGTAGGCAAGAGACAGAATACCATCAACAAAACTATATGAAAGAGATGGAAGCAGCCTTTGATAGTTTAGGTATGGACCTCAACCCTACCACAGTGCAGGGCGTAGCCAATAAGATCATGGAACATGACTTAGACATCTCAGTAGAAATGGCTGCTTCTCAATACCAAAAAGAGCAAGAGATGGCTGTACAGGCCTACCTAAATAAACTCAACGAAGATCAGATAAGCAAAGTAGTGGGTTCTGATCGCATGAAGAAGATACGACAAAAAGAAGTAGCTTCTCTTAAGAACCCTACTAAATCTATAAAACAAGAGGCCTCATCAGAGCCTGTAGAATTACCCGAAACTAAAAGTATGTCAGCCTTTTTTGATACGTAAGGTGCCACCAGGCGAATCTACCCTTAGATGATTCTAACCTGAGGTAACTTTAGTCGTTTGACACTTTTTCTATTTTTTTTTTACTTTTTTATCAAGGACATTAATTATGACCGCTGGACCACAAACTAAAGCCGCCTTAGACGGACTCTTCAAAGACGTTTACGGAGATTCCCTAAAATCTTTAATCCCCGACTTTGGTATCCTTACCAAAAAGATCAAGTTTTCTACATCAGAAAAACTTGGTCGTGACTTCGTACAGGCTTAACTGAGATAACAAGTTAGCAGAGATAACTACTAGGAAGTCACACTTTTAAAGGAGACTATACAGATGGCGCACGGATACCCTTACCCTTGTCATAAAAAACCAGGGCACACAAAACTTTATGAAATACGATGCAAACTAACTCATGAATTACTTTATATAGGTGTTACAGACTATCTTCTACAGAGAAGATGCAGCGGCAATCCTAAGTATAAGCCTAGGCAAATGTATATTAAAGAGTTAGGTCAGTTTGATTCTAGAGAAGAAGCAGAAGCAGTAGAAACTATATTAATCAAAAGGTATAAACCTGTCTTGAATATAGCTACTGGTCCTAGATCTACCGGAACTAAGCAGACTGAAGAACACATAGCTAAGAAAGTAGCATCACAAGCTTGGTACAAACACAATGATGACACCAAAAGAAAAATTGGTGAATCTAACGGACATAAAGTTAGGTGTGTAGAGACAGGCGAAGTATTTTATTCTATGGCCGAAGCAGCAAGAAGCTGCGGAGGACAAGACTCTAAAATAAGTTTGGTAGTAAGAGGCAAACGTAAAACACACAAAGGTTATCACTGGGAACTAGTATAGGCCCTTGTAGCAGCGATGCTACTCGAAAAACTCCTTTAATTGCTGGGACATCTCTCTGAGACAATCAGCAGCCAAGCCCTTAACAGGGAAGGTTCAACGACTAATGCCGGTAGGCGTGTACACTCAAGTGAGTGGAAAAGGGGAGCACCTCAAGTAGGTGATGATATAGTCTGATCTATATGGCGACATATAGCAGTTGGTATTGCTCAGTATCAACGGGCAGAGCTTAACGAACTCTGTTGAACATAAATGGTTAAACTCACAAATGAGCAAGGCTTTACCTATGGAGCAGGTATCCAAACACTAGCTGGTATCATCTCTTCTGACGTTGACGATGCTAAAGTAAGAGGTAACAGCCTTACTCTACAAACTGGCTTCTCTTATGATGCTGCCGCTGGTATGACTACTAGCAAAGGTTCTTTCGAGACTGCTACTAAGTTCCGCTTCAAAGCTATGATGGAAGCTGCTACTTTACGCCTAGAAGAGCAAATGCTTTATGGTGGAAAAGGTATTGGTATCGTATCATCTGCTGATGATGGTGCTGACACTATAACTATCGATCCTACTAGCTGGGCTGTAGGTATCTGGGCTGGACAAGAAAACGCAGAAGTAGACATCTACAATGCTGCTGGTGACACTCTAAGAGTTTCTACCTCAGTAACAGGTGTTGACTCAGAAACTAGAGTAGTATCTCTAGCTGCTGGTACTGACCTTTCTACTGTAGTTTCTACTGATGTAGTACACTTCAAAGGAGCCAAAGGTAATGAGATGGTTGGCCTACGAGACATCATCTCAAACACTGGTACTCTTTATGGTGTTAACGGAGCTACTTACTCACTATGGCAAGGAAACACTTCTGCCGTAGGTGGTAACTTGACTCTTAAGGCTATTTACGACGGTGTTGCTAAACCTGTTGGAAAAGGTCTTATGGAAGACGTAGAAGTATATGTTAGTCCTGCTACTTTTGCTGTACTAGCTAACGATCAAGCTTCTTTGAGACGCTATAACGCTGCTAGCAAAGGCGCTGACAACGGTTTTGAAACTGTAGAATTTTATGGACCAAACGGAAGAATTTCTATTGTAGTTCATCCTCTTATCAGAGAAGGTGAAGCTATGTGTTTCCCAGTGGCTAAGGCTTCTAGGATTGGTTCTACTGACCTTACTTTCAATACTCCCGGAAAAGGTGAAGAGATGTTCCAACAACTCGCTAGCCAAACTGGATACGAGTGCCGATTGTACTCTGAGCAAGCTATCTTCTTGCCATGTCCTGCAAAGGCTCTACTCTTCACTGGTATCACTAACGCTTAATAGCTGACCCGGTGTGTATCACCTGAGCAAGTGACGAAACTGCTCACATTAACACCTAACTAAGGAGACACACCAGCATGACTACTACTATAGTTGATGGAGTAACTTACGATATTCCCACAGTAGGAGCACGAGGCTGGGGTCAAGAAGTATCTGACCTTCTAAAAGCCTTAGGAGACAACTCCCTCCTAATAAAGGGCGGAAGCATCCCCCTAACTTCTGATGCAGACTTCGGTGCTAACTTCGGTCTCATTTCTATATATTACAAAAGTAGATCAGCAAGTATAGCTGATGACGGTGTAGTGCGTCTAGCCAACACCGATTCTGTGGCATGGCGCAACGGTGCTGATGATGCCAACCTAACTATGACTATAAGCGGCGACGAGCTATCTTTTGATAGTGATATAGTCGCCAGAGCAGCCAACAGTCTAACTCTCACCAACAAGACTATAGACGCTGCCTCCAATACAATTTCTAACCTAGATACTACAATGCTTGCCGCAGGTGTACTCAACACCGATACAGGTATGTCTGGTGCTTCTGATACTCAGGTACCAAGTGCTTTGGCAATTAAGACTTACGTAGATGATGCTATTGATGGCAACAATGATGCCGATGAGATCAACTACACCCCTACTACTCCAGGAGACTGGATAGACCCAGATCCGGTAAATGTACAAGAGGGATTAGATAAGGCAGCCTCTCGTATAGTAGCCGGAGAGACCTCTCTTACTAATCATGAAGCTGATACTAGCACTCATGGAGTAACCGAGATCCTAGGCTCATCCGAAGCCCAGGCCGTTACTAATAAGACAGTCGTCGTAGCAAACAACACCATAACTACCGCAGCTAGTGGAAACCTTATAAGCACAGAACTCAATGCAGCACTTGCGGAACTTCAGACCGATATTGATACTCGGGCTACCGACTCAGACCTAACAACCCATGAGAATGATACGGCCAATCCCCATAGTGTGACAGCCACTCAAGTAGGACTTGGCAATGTAGACAATACAAGTGATCTAGATAAGCCCATTTCAACAGCTACACAAACAGCCCTTGACCTTAAGGCTGATGAATCCGTCACAGTAACCGGAGATGAGTCAGGTACAACAGGTGGTGGAGATCTTACAGCAAATCGAACTATATCACTACGAGACAATCCTGTAATACCGGGTACAGCCAAGGTATCCCTACCTAGTGGTACAACCGCTCAGAGACCAGTAACACCTTCTAATAATCTACTACGCCATAACTCAGATACTAACGAACTTGAGCGTTATAATGGAACAGAATGGACAGGAGTAGGTGGAGGAGGACTTGCTCAGAGGGAGGCCGCTGCCGATCCTAGCCCAGCAGCGATTATCAACTCTAGTTACCTAATTACAGGACAGTTTGGTACATTTACCTTACCTGCTATTGGTAGTGATGGTGAAATCCTCTATCTTAAGCGAGGAGCTGGCAGTGACTTCGATGGCACGCCTATGACCGTGACACCCGATGGCGCAGACACCATTGGTGGAGATGCTAGTCTGGTGTGGGATGATGCTGATGTGGACTTACTCATCCTCACAAGCAACGGGACGGATTGGGAGTTGACGACTACGATTAGCCCTAGTGCGACGATTGCTACAGAAACCCCTTATCATATAGAGTACCTTACATCTAATATAGTAGCTTCCGGCTCTAATGATATACTCGCACTAGATGGTTTAGTAGTAGGTAAAACTTATCGTATAACAGCTAGTGTAGGGTGGACTCAGGTAGCTGGTAGAAATTTCAACTTTCAATTAAAAGATAGTTCTAACGCAATTATTAATTATTTTCACGAGGCCAACCCAGGAGTAGTTGGTAGCAATACTGCTTATACTTCCTTTATTTTTACAGCGTCAGACCCTACAATTAAGATCCAACAGAATGGATTAACTGGAGGAGATACTGTATCAGGTAGGTCCGGTACAACCTCTATGACTTATCTACAAGCTGAAGAATTAGTAGGGCATGTTTTTGATAATAGTATTAATTAAGAAGGAAACATCATGGCAAACATAAGCGACATCGTAAATAGTAAGACTAATCAAGTAGAGCTTCAAGCAAACAGTACTAATTGGGTTGACAATAGTGTGGTATCTATAGGATTAGCAGGTACGGTAAATAGTGCAAGATTTAGATGTATTAAAGATAACCTTAATAAGTATGTTCTAGAGTATCATATAAATATGACCGCTAGCGTCTCAACAGTAACTCATATTATACCACTAGGTCTAGGAGGGGTTACATTTAATAAAAGAGAGGCAGGTTCACAGTCTGGAGAAGTATCAGGCAGGAGCTATTGTATCTCTGGGACTGCAAATTTAGCATCACAGTCTGGTTATGGAGGTACAGGCGTATCTTCTGTAAATATAGAAATATCAGGCAGTGGCGAATTGTCAGGAAAACCCACCTGGTTCGACGACAATCTCATGACATCTAGCGGCCTGCCCGTTGCTACGGCAGACACCTATGGGGTGGTTAGGGCGCCGAATAGCGAGATAAAGGTTGTAGATGGAACCCCTGGGCATGGCTCTACTAATACAACCATACGAGAGTTTGCTACTTTGGAGATAAACACCGGGACCGCAATCACACATGCAACATCCACCGCAAATGGAGATACATTTACAATTAATGAAGATGGTATCTACTCTATGTCATATACGGATGGCGGCGCTATTTCAGAAGTAGGTATCTCTCTTAACTCTACCCAGCTTACTTCCTCGATTACAGCTATAACAGCTGCGGACCGTATAGCCTTTGTTACTGCTACCAGTGCCACAGGTAATGGAGCTAATGTAAATATTACTCGTAGACTATCTGCTGGGGATGTTATAAGATGTCATACTGATGGCTTCCCAACAAGTGGCACTCTTGCATACTTTACTATAGTCCAAGTGGTGGCATTATAATGGACAAACAACTCGAAAAAATAGAAGAGAAGCTCGAAAGGAGAAAACCATGAAAATTCTACTTAAATTAACACTTTTGTTAATATCAGTTCTATTTTCCTGCTCCAACCCCGGCACTAAAGACCCGGATAAAGACCTAATTGAGGTACTAAAGTACCGGGTTGGGGTATACAAGGATCTAGGCCCCACTGGGTTTATCTCCACCGAGTACTGTGACAGCCTCCTCTTTAGTGCCCTCAATGCTGTAGCACGCAACGAGCGCATTGACATTGAAAATGCTCAAGGTGAACCTGGCCAGTGGTTCCGCCGACCGTCCAAGGACTGCTACCCCCAGAACTCCAAGTCCACGATAAGCAGAGACATGCTACTAGGTGTAATATTGTATGCTGTACACTTCAACGAGCCTGACCTACTGGATGACTTGTGGGACTATGGAGAAGCTAACAACTGGGTAATGGGCGAGGGGGTAATAGACCGGACACTATTCACACCTACAATGATTGCACTATTGGCCGAGGCCAGGTACAAGCTCACAGGCGTAGATATAGCAATCCGCCACACCGGACAGACTTACGACACTACCCCCGGCTACCGATCTCACCTGAGTATACTCAAGATGGTGATTAAGGCCAAGCTAGGAGGTTTGTCAGCCTGGGATAAAAGAAGTCTCCGCAAACTCAAAGAGAAAAACCCAACCAACCCACTGATCCAAGCCATGTATGCTAGACATATAGGCGGGGATTACACAGCAGCTCTTGTACACCTACTGAAAGATTTCCCATCGGATCGACTCCCCACTACTAACGACTGGTGCTCCGAGTGGCGGACACAGCTTAAGGCGGGCGACAATTACTTGAAGCCTTGCCCCGGCGACAAAACACATTCAGGCGGCGACTTCTTATTTGTATCCGCAATAATATTAGGAGAATTATAATGGCATATCTACTATCGATGGTTACTAAACTAATATCTAAGGAATGGATATTTGGTATTATAGCAGAGATAGCTATGGATGTACTAGCAGAGCCATTATACAAGGCTGCTTGTATAGGTATAGACGAGGCTGTTGCTCATACAGAGACTAAGATAGACGACGAGATAGGTGAAAACTTAAAAGAGTGGCTAGCCGATAGATTGGAGGTCTAACATCTTATGAGCTGGCAAGAGGACGTAAAAGATAAACTAGACTCTATAGATAGCAAGCTAGATGCTGCCTTGTTGAAGCAAGAGCGTCACGACGTAGATATAGACTGGCTAAAAGGTAACATCAAAATAGGCGTAAGCTTGCTAGTATCAGCACTAGCCGGAGTAGCGGGCCTAATAGTAAGCAAAGTAATGGGATAAAGACATGAAAAAAGATAAAGATGCCAAGAAAAATGCCCTTATGATTATCATAGGTGGGGCTAAGAAAGACAAAAAAGATAGCAAGACAGCCGGTACTATGGTAGGTAATCCTGAAGATGATATGGATGACTACGTACCTAACAAAAAAGTCAAGAAGAAGAAACCATCTTACTCGGTGTAATATATGGCTAACTATACTACTACTACCTTGCTAGATCAGATAAAGCGTAAAGCCTTTATACCTACAGGACAGAACACTTTCACAGAGTCTGACCTGTTGGAAATAGCTACCGATGAGCTACACAATACTATAGTACCGGCAGTGACTAGCACCCGAGAAGAGTTTTATGTAGTCAGAGAGCAGCAGCCTATCACAGCACAGCTAAACACTATACCAATACCTTACAGAGCTATAGGTATGGGACTTAGGGAGCTGTCTGTAGAGATCGGCGGCATAGAACGCAATATGACTAGGTATGGTATCGAAGACAAAACATATGATGACAAACAAGGCATCATGTATGGGTACTACCTACAAAACAACAACATACACTTACTTGGTAATGAGACAGGTAATCTCAGGATGTATTATTATCTGAGACCGGGATCTCTGGTACCTACCTCTGAAGCGTCTCAGATATCAAGTATAGATACTGCTACTAACACTCTGACCCTAAACAGCATACCTACAGGATATGTACCAGGAGCCGTAGTAGATATCATAAACCACAAGCCTGGGTTTGATACCAAAGTAATAAGCAATACCATAGTCTCAGTCAATGGATTTGATGTGGAGTTGCAAGATGCTTTGCCTACCGACAATCTAGGCAATCAGTTGGTAACCATCAAGGACTGGCTTACTCTAGAAGACACTAGTCCAGTACCTCAGATGCCGGTAGAATTTTACCAGTATCTGGCAGAAGCTGTCACAGGCTATGTAGCTGAGTCTCTAGGAGACGACGAGGCATACGCTAAGAGTCAGCAGAGGCTTCAAAAGATGATGACCAATGCACAGAGGCTTATATCTCCTAGAGTAGATGGACAAAGTAAGAAGTTTGTCCCAAGACGCAACAGGGGTTACAACTCATACAACAAATGGCGATGGTAAAAAATGGCATACAAAGAGCAGTTGACATTAAAAGCTAACGGACTTCATACATACTCTGACTCAGTCGGCAGTGTGCCCGAGGGATCTCTGTCTACTGCCTCTAATGTCGTACTAGATAAAAACAATCTAATATCACCTAGAAGAGGATTTGAGACCGTACCAGGTACTATTACTGGAGTCATAGGATCTCTCTTCAGCTACAGAAGGGATGCTACCAATGAGTACTTGCTGGCTCACAGAGACAACACAACTATATCCAAGTATGATGATGGCTCTGAAACCTGGTCCGACTTTGCAGGTACTTACGCTCCTCCGGCAGGTGCCCAAAGGATTAGGACGGTTGAGTCCAACAAAAACATCTACTTCGCAACGGACAAAGGAGTACAGAAATTAGACTCTATAGATGGGGAGTTAATAGATGCAGGCGCACCAGAAGGTCTAGACATCGTACTAGAGACCGTAGTATCTCCAGGAGAGGCAGTAGAAGATACCAAGGCAGTAGCCTATAGAGTAGTCTTCGGATACAAGGATGCCAATGAGAATTTAGTCTTAGGAGCTCCTAGTAGTCCTCTTACTTATTGGAATCAGACAGGCGGCACAGTCAACCCTACTATAAAAGCTACTCTACCTACTCCTCCAATAGATGAAGTATGGTTTGTACAGCTATATAGGACTGCCAACTCTGTGGTAGTAGCCAGTCAGCCAGCTCCTGGTGATGATATGCAGCTGGTGTTTGAAGCCAATCCTACACCTACTGACCTCTCTAATGGGTATATAGAACTTACAGATCCTACAGTTGATGATCTAAGGGGCGCAGACTTATACACTAATGCTACACAAGAAGGTATATTGGCAGCAAACTTTACGCCTCCTCAGTGCGTAGATATGGCACTATTTCAAAACCATATGTTCTATGCCAATACTCAGACCAAATATCAGTTTGAGATGGCCCTATTAGCTGCCGAAGGTAGCGGATCAGACCCCACAGAATTTAAGTATGATGACACTATCACAGTAGCAGGAATAACTTTCACAGGTAAGGCAGTATCCAATGTAGGCAACAATGAGTTTGAGGTAGGAGACGGATCTACTATCTCCCAGAATATTGAGACTACTGCTAGGTCTTTTGTGGAGGTATTCAACAACTCAGCATCCAATACTACTATGTGGGCTGTATACGACTCAGGAGCAGATGACCTACCTGGTAAGATTAGGATTTTGGAGCGTGACTTCAATGACCAGCCAGACTTTAGTGTATCTTCTAGTGTAGGAGCTGCCTTTAGCCCTAACCTAGACGTAGCCAATGCAGAGCAAGCTACTAATGACAAGAGACCCAACAGACTATTTTACTCTAAGTTTCAAGAGCCGGAAGCTGTACCTATACTCAACTTCTTCGACGTAGGAGCAGCCAACAACTCCATACTTAGGATACTACCTCTTAGGTCTACCTTGTTGGTATTTACAGACGCAGGTATTTATAGACTTACAGGTACTACTAGTGCTACCTTTCAAGTAACTCTCCTAGACGTTACGGCAAAGTTAATAGCTCCAGAAAGCCTAGTAGCTTTAAATAATGTGGCGGTAGGGTTGTTTGATCAAGGCGTATCCAACATATCAGGCTCTTCTGTACAGATAATCTCTAGGCCTATAGAAGGTAAACTGAGAGAGCTGCAAGGAGCTACAGGAGATACCTTAGTAGAGGAGGCTTTTGGTATATCATATGAGTCTGATAGAAAGTATTTATTGTCTGTACCTCAGGATGCTACAGATACTAGCAATACTATTATGTATGTCTACAACACTATCACCAACTCTTGGACTACTTATGATCTAGCTAAGACAGCAGGCATAGTACGTAAGAGTGATGACAAACTGTACCTAGCAGAAGAAGACAAGGTATCTGTAGAGCGTAAAAACTTCAATGATACAGACTTTAGTGAGGAGGCGATACCTGTAACAGCCACTGCTGTATCTCTTGATAAGTTTACTATTACACTAAACACTATAGAAGGAGTAGAGGAAGGGTACCTATATTATGAGTCTGCTTCTAGCTTCTCTTTGATTACTGCTGTAGACACCTTAAATAGTACCATAACAGTAGAGGATAGCTTAGAATGGGAGCTAGTAGATGCGGAGGCTAGGCCTTACATAGTCACAGAGCTGGTATGGAATCCTATCAGTGCTAAGACTCCTAACATGCTTAAGCAGTTTGCTGAGTGCACCCTCTTGGTAGAGAAGCCTCTATCCTTCGCAGAGTTAGAGTTCAAGACTAGCCTTAGTGGGGACTTTGAAGGATCAATTATCAGTGACTCTTCTATAGGTCTTTGGGGGTTGTTTCCTTGGGGAGAAGTTCCTTGGGGCGGAGGTCCAGAGAGAGTTAGGTACCGTACCTATGTACCACGTAGCAAGCAGAAGGATGCTTATATATTTGTGAGACTATCACAGAATACAGTATTCAATGGCTTTGAGGTATCAGGACTATCTCTATATTATAGAAACATATCCAATAGGACGGGGAGATAACATGGCTAATGTACCAGAGGCTCAACAGATTGTTGCTGAAGAGTTCAAAGAAGATGACCAAGAGCTAGCCTCTAAGATAGCCGCTCCTTTCAACTCCTATACAGAGCAGCTCAATGAGATACTCAACCAGAATCTAACTTTTGCCGACAATATGCGTGGAGTGGTAAAGACTATGACCTTGGTTGGTGGAGAAGAGCTAAAGTTTAAGTATGGTAGAGATGACAAGCCTATAGGTATGTGGCTGGTAAGTGCACGTAACTTATCCAGCCCTGGAACTACCTTATCAGCAGCTCCCTTTCTAGAGTGGGAGTATGACGGTAAAGGTAATATAACTATCAAAAGTACCCCAGGACTAACTACTGATGAGTCCTATCAAGTAACATTTATAATAATTTCAGGATAAAAATATGGCAACAGTAGCAAATACACCTGACTTAGAGGAAGAAGAAAAGAAGGAGGAGCCCGGAGCGGCACCCAAACAGCCTCAAGCAACTACGGCGGCACAGCCTGCATCTGCATCAGCAGCAGGGAGCCCTACTACTAATGTTGCCAGAGGAAAAGGTACCTCATCAGGAAGCTTCACAGACTTTGGTAAGTACTCAGCAGCCAACAAAAATAATATTGGTCAACAGACTGAGAATGTTGCTACCAATCTTACAGACCAATATGGAGCAGCTAGGAAAGGCCTACAGCAAGCTGGTCAGCAGATGCGCTCAGACGTAGAAAAGACTCGCATTAATGAAGCTCAAGGCTGGTTAGGAAAAGGGCTCACAGAAGCAGATAGAGGTTCTTTAAAGACTGCTAGAGATTGGCAACAAGGAGCTGACAGAGATATACGACAAAGGTCGGATCTCACAGGAGCAGCTTCACAAGCAGAACGTAACATCACTAGGACTACAGATCAGTCAGGTAAAAGGGATGCTCTCCGCAACCTAGTAAATACTAAAGGCGGTACCAACTATACTTCTGGAGAAAATAGGTTCGATGCAGCCCTTATGGGTAGAGACAGACAGGCCAACCAGAAGTTTAGGGACCTAAGCGCACAGTACCAAGATCAAGCCAGCAGAGATATAGCTGATGAACAGTCGGCAATACTAGGTACCCAAGAGGCTGTAAGGTCTCACAACAGAGAGCAGCAGCGTATGGCTAAAGACTGGATCTCAGAAAGGCGCAAAGAGACAGAAGCAGCTCATAGGGCAGCCCAAGATGCTTCCCGTAGTAGAAACTTCGATGCTTGGAATGAAGCTCGTATGAACAAGGCGGCGCAGCATGATTTCTATGATGATTTGTCTTTAGATGATACCCGGCGGGCCAGAGCCAGTTTTGATGCTGATATGGGAGCAGTAGACTCTCAATTTTCGGCACAGCTAGAAGCCTTGAGAGATTTAGGAGCCAGTACAGATTTTGGTACGGGGAGAGGTACAGGAGACTTTGATAGACAAGGTTACATGGCAGACCTAGAAGGTCGCATAACTAACGAGATGAATGAAAGAGAAAGAATACGCCTACTCAATGAAGAAAGGGCCAGACAAAAAGCTATACAAGATGAAGTAGACAGACAGAAGTTTGCTTACATAGGAGCAGGTAACAGAGGCAATGCGGGAGCTATAAGCCCTAATAATTTCCAAACTGGTTATACTGATAGAGAGAAGGCGGCTCGTAAAAAGAAAGGCCTATCTACTTACATAGATCCTAACCAAGGAAGATCTACCCGATAAGGAGAAATAACATATGGTAGCACCAGCAGTAGTAATGGCCGCCGTAGCAGCAGGGCAGGCTGTTAAGAGTCATCAAGACGAGATGAAGCGTAGAGGCGCATCCAATAAAGCTATGGAAGAGGCTAAACGTGCCGGAGATAACTTCCGCAATATGGAAGGTCCAGACCTCAAAAAATATGAGATGGCCAAAGCTTATGATGCCTTTGACTATAGGCCTCAGGACCTAGCATCTCCAGAAGCGATGGAAGACTCTTCCTTAGAAGGCTTTAGTGGAGATCCTAGGCTTGCCCAAGCTCAAATGTCAGCACTAGCCAACCTAGGACAGGTAGCAGAGCAAGGTATGACAGCAGAAGACTTATCTGCTATCCAGGACATACAAGCAGCCAATGCAGCAGCGGAGCGTGGTGATCAAGCTGCTATTATGCAGGATATGTCTAGGCGGGGTATGGGAGGCTCAGGCTCAGAACTAGCACAGCGCATGCTGGCATCTCAGGCCGGAGCTGACAGAGCAGCAGCCGACAGCAGAGACGTATCTAGATCAGCTCAAGAGAGAGCACTCCAAGCTATGATAGCCCAAGGCAATATGGGTACCAATATAAGAGGGCAGGAGTTCTCTGAAGCTGATAGAAAAGCTCAGGCAGCAGATGCTATTAACCGTTTCAACGTAGCCAACCGCAACAGAACCTCTGAGATGAACTGGGAGGCACGCAATCAGGCTGATCTTATGAAGGCACAAAACAGACAAAATATAGCCAACGTCAATACAGATATGAGAAACACGGAGAGAGCCCAGCATAACCAGCTAGAGCAGCAGAAGTTTGACAGCCGTATGGGTAAAGAGACCGGAGCACAGCAAGCTACTCAAGCAGCTACAGACTTGGCTAAAGTAAGAATGGGAGCTAGTGATAAAGCAGCCGCCGGAACCCAAGCGCAGACACAAGCCATAGGCAATATGGGTATGCAAGCAGCATCCAGCTATTTTGGAGGGAGTTAAAATATGCCTAAAGATCCAGTAATACAAGAAGAGTTAGATGGAGCAGAGTTATCTGTACCAGGCGCCCCTAGAACAGAAGACGAAAAGATATTAGAATCTTACAAGAAGCTTGCAAAACAAGCTACAGCAGTGCCTGAAAGTATGCAAGAGAAGTTAGATGAGGCTTCGCTGATGGATAGCATATATAACAATGCTAACCTAATGATGTCTGCTAGATCAGGAGTAAAAGGCGATAGTAGTGATATGGCAGGCGACGAGCGTGCTAAAATCAACAACTACCTCAAAGATATACAGACTCAGTATGACAGAGATTTAGCAGAGCGCAAGACTGCTGCCTACGAGAGTCAAGTAAAGGCTCAAAATTTGGCTTCTAGAGCTAAGAGCAGAAAATCAGGAAAATCTGAGGGAGCTACTAAGGCTGTTGATTCTGGAGCAGGAAAAGTTTACATAGCCATGTACCCTCAATTAAAAGAGCAAATAGAGGAAATGGTAGCAGCAGGAGCTAAGTCTTCTGACATAGAAAGAGTAGTGAAACGCTATGAGTCTAACTATGGTGACCCTACTAGCTCCGAGGCAAAAAGGCAAGGAGCTTTAGTAGAGAGTTCTGACTCTGCTTTAAAAGAGATTGAGGAATTTGCAAACAATCCTTCTATAACAGACTTACCAGTATTTGAGGATGCAGTAAACAGGCATACGGTTAGTACAGGAGTTCTACTATCAGGTGCCAATATACCCGAGCATGAGCGTGAAAACTTCAAGGCTATGGCTCCTACTAAGACTGACATGCTTATGGATAGAGCTAGAGTGGCGGCTGGTATGGAGCCTAAATTTGTAAAAGAAAAAATAAGACGCCAGAAGGAGTTCCTAGACAAATGGAAGAAAAAGGAAGAAGACCCCTTCAAGAAGAAGTCTGAAGAGAAAAAAGAAAAGCCTAAGAGCCCTCCTCCAGGAAGCATCGTAACAGTCAAAGGCAAAAAATACAGACTGGAAGAAGACGGAGATACCTTAACACCTTTAGGGGAGTAGTATGAAATTATCAGAACTAAAAGGCGACTATGAAGTAGAGGAGCCTAAAGCTCTAAAACTCTCAGACCTAGGAGCCGACTATGAGGTAGAAGAACCTACTCTACCAGAGTCCTCAGAAGAGTCTGCTCCCGGCCTAGTAGATACTGGCAGAGCGCTATCCGAAGGTGCTGCACAAGAAGCTACTTTAGGATTAGCTGACGAACTAGCCGCAGGGGCCTATGGTACTTTTGAGGATCTAAAGTCTGTATTTACTAGTGATCCTGTCGAGGAGCAGCTAGCTAGGGATGAGTTTGGTAGAATAGTACCAGAAGATGCAGCCAAATCTAACTTTGATGACTTAGTAGCTACTAGTGAAGAAGTTGGGCAAGAAGTTAAAGAAGCAGATCCTAATGCCTATTTGGCCGGAGAAGTAGCAGGCTCACTAGCTACTGCTGCTATACCCGGAGGCGCTGCTTTAGCTCCTAGCCTAGCAGCTAAAGGCACCGGCATGCTGGCAAAAGGAGCAGGCAAACTAGCAGACAATGTTGTAGACGCAGCTCCTCTGGCGGCAGCTCAGTATGCAGCACAAGACGCACCTATAGAAGGATCTGATATAGCTTCTGATGCAGCAGCCGCAGCTCTACTACCCGGTATGATACAAGGTTCCGCTAAGTTAGCTAAGTCTACCTTTGGTAAGCTAGGAGATGCTGCAAAGCCTATAGCAGACAAAGCTACTATACGAGCAGCGGGATTAGGTAAAGACACTAGAGAGGATTTGGTATTAGATGCGGCAGAAGGCGGCACAAAGCTAGCTGAAACAGCCGAAGATATAAGAGGACTAAATATACTAAATCCAGAGGGCAGCCGAATAACTCCTAGGCTATCTAAGGACAAACTCAAAGCTGCTGTAGAAGCTAGAAAGAAGGCTGAGAAACAGGTAGAGTTGTATGAAAATATGAGCTACCCACGAGAGGCAAAAGACACAGAGTCAATACAGGAGCTATTTGGCAAGCGACAGAAAGCTCAAAAGATATTAGGACTTACTGAGGAAATAAAGGATAGTGCCTTTCAGGACGTAGCGGGCTCTTTAAAAGCTAGAAGCGCAGAAGCTCATGCCCATAATAGCCTAAAAGAGAGAGCAAAAGCTGGTATAGTTACTAGACTAGCTAGTCTTGGGGACAGTGCTTTGAGCGCCGGACTTACCTCTTTCAGTCAGACTATGAAAGTAGCCGGAGGAGATTATGGCAAGGCTCAGAAGCTACTTGACGCAGCAGAAAAAGGACCCAGAGCAGTACAAGCTTTGAAGTTTACTTGGGAGCAACAAGATCCTAAGGCTCGCAAAAGGGGCTTAGAAGAAGACGAGAAGAAATAATCCAACACACTACCTGGGAGGGTATTAGATGGCAAATCGCACCGACAATCGTTATGGAAACCGAGTATATCAAGGTATGATGCCTCCTTACTACGATAGAGTAGATGTAGCATACCCAGATACAGTTACAGAAGACTATGCTTTTAGCGTATGGAATGACGTAACAGCTGTATACGACCTTATGTCTAGCTTACGTATCGTCTATACTGATGATACCAAAGCACTAATACTCTATGTAGAAAAGACTTTCAAGCGCCCGGAGAGTGACTAATGGCCTATAAATTCAACCCTATGTCAGGTAACCTGGACTTAGTTATAGCGGATGCTACCATAGCTAAGATAGCCTGCGAGCAAGCGGTAGCAGCTATAGGACGCATAGTGACTACTGACCGCAATGCCTTAGGCAATAGAAACTTCTTCTATGATCCTACTGCCTGTAAGTGGGTAGAAGCAGGTCCTCAGATAGTAACAGATGAAAATGGCAACATCATAGTAGATGGAGATTGTGACGCATGACAATAATACTGGACGCTTGCCAAACTACAGTACCCGTAGGCTTCCAGGCTGATTGTACTGTCAATGAAAATATAGGTGACCCGGTAGTATTTAGCACTACCGATGATGGCGCAGTTGAGTCTCTAACCTCTAATACCTATGACAACAGGCTTGTAGTAGGTATAATTAATGCAAAATCTAGTGATACCAGATGTACTGTTATCACTATGGGAATACTAGAAAATATAACTTCGGGACTTGCGAGAGGCTTACCTTTGTGGGTAAGCAGTACTGGAGCACTGACTACTACCAAGCCTGCTTCAGGACATTGGCAAGTATTAGGCAATGCAATAAGTTCCACTTCCATCTCTGTTAACTTAGAGATGCGTAAAGTCAAATCCATATAAGGGAAAACAAAGATGAACGACAAACCGATATCCTTAACCACTTCAGAGCTTCGCAGATATGAGGAAGCTTCTTGGACACTACAAAAACTAAACCTTGAGCTTAACCTAATACAGATGGAGCAGAAGCTATATCATGCTGATATGGAAAAAGCCAACCTGAAGATTAAGTTAGCAACTAGAGATGCAGGCGACAAGGTTAGGAAAATAAAAGAACACAAGAAGTCGCACTCAGAATTCAACAAGGCGACTTGTGAGAGGCTAGGTCTTGGAGAAGGGGTACGGTTTGCATATGACCCACTAACGGGGGAAGTAGACCCCATAGAAGAAGGAGATATTAATGAGTAGAAAGTTTTTATTCGTTGATTCTGAAGGATTTTATACAGAGAGCGCAGGTGCCTTTGAAGAGTCCGATCACGTCAATACCAGTGCTGGTGTTGGCGACGCAGGTAAGCCTATTGTACTAGATGCAGCAGGTAAGATTAGTAATACTATGATAGATGCTTCGGCAATCGATCATGGTAACCTTTCCGGCCTACTGGATGATGACCATACCCAGTATATTTTGGTGGACGGTACAAGAGCTTTTTCAAGTGACCAATCTATGGGCGGCAATAAGCTAACTAATGTTGGCGATGCTACAGCAGCAACCGATGCAGTGCCTCTAGGACAGCTAGACAGCACCGCTACCGGAGAAGGAGCTAGTCTTGTAGGTATTGAAGATGCCGCTGGTAACTTTACCGCTGTGAATGTAGAAGGCGCTCTAGCTGAGATTGCTGCTGCCTCCACAGGTAAAGGTGTTAGTTATACCGCAGATGCGCTTGGCTCGGGTGTTAGTAAAGGGGATTTAGTATATATTAGTGATAATGATAGTGCTGATGTATTGAGCCTTTCTACAAACAAGGGCGGAGTAGGTCTTGCTGATGCTGCTGTTGCTGCTGGAGCCTCTTTTACGGCTTTAGCTAATGACAATGTTGTTACTAATATACTTGTAGGTGCCACTGCCGGAGATACTTATTTCTGGGATGGAGCTACCCACACTACCACCATACCTCCAGGGTCCGGCTCTTATGTATGGAGGACTGGGTACGCTAAAAATGCTACCGATCTCCACATAGAAGTTAAATTTATGAAGAGAAATAGTATATAGGGTTAGATTATGCCAGATTTCGTTAAGGCTAAAATTGCAGAAAGAAACGGAGTAGAGCTAGAGTGGGCTGAAGAATATGAGCTAGTGCCAGAAAACTTTCCTTTTCTAGATCCCGGATTTGTTGCAACAGATGTAAAAGACGCAATCATAGAGGCAAAAAATACTGGAGTCCCCGGTCCTCCCGGACCTGAGGGACCTCCTGGAGAGAGTGCCCTACGGTATGAGTTAGATATAGCAGCAGCTACTATGGTGACAGCTAACCATAACTTTGGTAAGATACCTGTAGATATAGTGGTAGAGCTACTAATAAGCTATGATGACAACAAGTATAATGAAAATCAGTTTAATACTACTAAGTTTGGTACGGGAGTAACTTTTGCGGGACTCCCTTCTAAGGTAGACCCTGCTACTTATACTAGGGAGGATTCCTTGGATTTTAACTCCTGTACTTTTAATTTTGGTGCACCTGTTACAGGTCGTATCGTACTATTGGGGTAACTAATGGCATTTCACAAAGCAGCAAATAATTTCCAAGTGCTATTAGATGGCGCTATAGGTACTGGGGACACAGCTATAAATGTATCCGGCAGCTTGGCAGCTATCTCTAGCATTCTTCCCGTATATCTAACTATAGAAAATGAGATAATAGAGGTAACCAATATAGTAAGTCAGACACTTACTGTGGTCAGGGCAGCCCAGGCTACTTCCGCCGCTGCGCACGCAGATACAACTCCGCTAAATCTAAACATCACAGCTGCTCAAATCAATGAGCTTATAGACGATAAAGAAGATGCAGGCGGTAATGTCTTTGGCTCGGAATATAGCTTCGCAAGTAAGGTTGGGGATGAAAGTTCAGCTAGTATAACTCCGGTTGTTTATCATACCATAACTACCCCCGTACTTCCCGCCGGTACTTATCGCCTTGATAATTTTATGACTCTGGCAGGAGGGTCTCCTAGTCAGATTTACTTTGCACAAATAACAGTAGATTCCGTAGTATCCAGCTATACTCAACAGGAACCTAAAGATGCTAATAATCAAATATCTTGGACTCCATTTAATCAATTTACACTTCTAGCTGATGCTAGTGTAACTATAAATGCAGAATATGGTAAAGTATCGGGAGCTGCCACTATGACAATTAAAGAATCACGCATAACATATTGGAGGGTATCATGAGTAACACTCAATGTCTGGTAAGAATAAGCGATCATTTACTTTGGGGAGATCCTGCTCCTAATGTTGTAAACCCAGATACTAATACCTATATGGAAGTAACCTCCCCACTTGCTGATGTTGGGTCATATAATACCAGAAACTATCGATGGAATGTTAAAGAATCTAAATTCTATGACGCAGGACTTAAAGACCAAGCCGGTCCTGAAGCTACTGAGGTAGTATTAAAACCCTTTGCTGTTACTGATAACTACTTCTATAGAGGACGAGGCTTTAAGTTTGTGGTACCAGCAGGTAGTACAGGGTCGCATGACATACTAGTACCTGAAAAGAGAGCTATAGACGGATCAGAGATCTGGTTAGGTTCTAATACCTATGGCTGTACTGCCAACTTCAAAGTTATGGACTTAGCAGGTGTTTATGCACCAGAAGGTACTATTCTTAATCAGTTTGCTTTTGATTGGAATATACACCCAGGAACTATGAATAAAGAAGGTGCCGGATACCCAGCTATATTACCTGATGGTGTTTATGTAAGGGCGGAGGTAACAAACCCTTCTGCTAGTGAGATAAAAGTATATGGAAATCTACGACTTCATGAGCACAAGGATGATATATGAGCAAGCGGATATATATAGGTCTATCTAACCCTAAGAAAGGTAACTTATACTCTAAGTGTATACGATCAATACTAAATACTTCTTACTCCCATTGCTATGTTAGGTGGGAGACTAGTTGGGGTTTTGATGCAGTCTATGAAGCTAGTGGGTTTAGTATAAAGTTTATAGGCGGAGACATATGGCACGCACGGAATGAAATATATCGGGAGTGGCCTATAGATATCAGCTCTAGAACTTACCACTCTAAATTCTTACCTTATTTGATGAGTATTAGTGGTACTGTATATGGCTTTATGCAGATTCTCGGTATACTTATTTCGATCACTTTTGGCCTATCTTCCAACCCTTTTGGAGATAGTTCTAAGAAGATGATATGTAGTGAACTGATATACTATATACTAACAGAAGTATTTGAGAAGAAGTGGGAGAAAGACCCTGATATAGTTACCCCTAAAGATTTAGAGAGGTTTATGGATGAGTCTACATAAGAATTCTACAGGCAGAGGGCTGCACGAGCCTTCTCAATACAAAGTTACTAATAATACAGGAGCCACCTTAGTCAAAGGCAGTGTAGTAAAGCGTACTGGCTATGACGGCACTATGCTAGTAGAACTAAGCCTAAACCCGGTGTCTGATAAAAGACTAGGTATTATAGTAGATGACATAGCAGACGGCTCCTTAGGCTATGTAGCCTCCATGGGAGACTTTGGAGGGTTTGATACAAGCGGTTGGGTAGCAGAAACCTTATTATATGGTGATGGGTCTGGTAACTTATCTAATGTTGCTTTTGGAGAGCCTTTAGGTACTGTACTTCGCAGTGACGCTTCAGACGGGCATATACTGTTCTACGTAGACTTACCAGGGCAGTCAGGAGGCTCTGGAGGAGGTCACGTAGTATATACAGCTGTAGTGACTCCTACTGATATATCCAATGGTTACCTAGTATTACCTGCTACGCCTACTGAGCCTACTAGTACTGTCTTAAAGTACGAAGGTGCTCCAGACCAGATATATGGATTAGATTTTAGTGTAACTGCTAATCAAGTAACATTTTTGGCACTCCCGGCAGAATCGGGAGAGTCTATAACAATATTGTACAAATAGCTATTTTAACCCAAACCCTAGGAGACTTACATGAGTCAAATCAAAACCAAATTTATTGCAGACAATGCAGTATCAGAAGCTAAGGTACGCCTTAGCAATGACGGAGCTATGAGAGCCCGTAACAATGCAGGCAGCGGAGACGTAGACCTATTTAAGCTAGATACCAGTGATATACTACAATTTGTGTCGCATCCCCAGGTATCATCCAGTGCGGTTAATTCCAATGATGTTGTTACCAAGAAGGATATGGAAGCACTTCAGGAAGGACTGGCTCCAAAGGAAGCCGTACGAGTTGCTACCACAGGCAACATCACATTGTCTGGAGCGCAAACAATTGACGGCGTTATCCTAGTTGCTGGAGACCGAGTTCTTGTTTGGCAGCAAACGGATGCCAGTGAGAATGGTATATACGACGTAGCTGCTGGTGCTTGGGCTCGCTCAAGTGATTTTGACAGTTTGACTCCGGAAGATGAGATTCATGGTGCATACACTATGGCTCAAGAGGGTACAGAGTACAGTGGGTACAGCTTCGTACAGTACGGAACCGTAACTACCATCGGTGTTGATGACATAACATTCACTGTCCGAGCTAACCAGACTATCTTAGGTGGTGATGGTATCGATGTTACTGGTACCACTATTACTGTAGATCATGATGGAGAAGGCCTTACTTTTGTAGCCAATCAACTAGCTTTAGAACTTGACGGAGCTACCCTATCTAAGAGTGCTACAGGTGTCAAGGTAGCTGACAATGGTATAGACGAGGCTCAACTATCCTCTAACGTAGATGCGGACAGTTTTGACCTATCTGCCGGATATGCTGCCGCTGCTGGTACAGTTACTATCGGAGACTCTGTAGAAGTTGCTATAGAGAAACTAGACGGTAATATCAATGCTATCCAAACTGCTGATACTGTTACAGAAAACTTTACTCTCCTAGCTGGAGATATCTCTAATGGTTATGTAGACCTAGCCAACTTAGGCCTAGCAGGATCTTTCCACTTCTTACCTGATGGTGGTCCTGCTCAAAGAGAAGGCACTGATTTCACAGTAGCTGATGGCGGCGGATTTACTAGAGTAACATTTGTAGGTGACTTAGCTGCCGGTGGAGACGCTGCTCTAGCTGCTAACGATACCATCCAAATTAAGTATATCTACAAACCATAGAACACAATAGGGAGGCATCACAATGTCACGTATAGGCGGTAAGTTTCTAGCTACGCACAAAGAGACATGGACTACTGGTACTACTACCAACATAACACACAGCTTAGGTACTCTAGATGTGCTTGTAGTGGTGAGAGAGATAGACACAGGCAAGATCCTGACTATATCTCAAGGTTGGGGAGATAGTGAGGTGGGAGTCAATGTGGTAGATGCAAATACTATACAGTTGGTAGGTGATGCTGCTCCTACGGGATCGGGACATAGGGTCTCGATCCTCCCTCTCTAATATTATCTGGGCTACCCTTTAGCCCAGTTCCTCCCTTGTATAGGACCAGAGAGACATCAGCTCTCTCTGGTCCTCTTCAGTCTTCTTTTTTCTCTTTTATCGGCTGCTTTTTGCATCTGCTCTCGCTCCCAGTTGTACTGTCTGATGATGATGTTGCGGAACTGGTCACGGGCGGCATCGCTGGTGAGGAGTCCTCCACTAGTGTATTCTTCAAGTAGAGATCCCACCAGATCTGAAAATTGTTGATCATCTAACCCTCCAATGTATTTTTTGTGCATGTGCTTGCTCCTGCTTGTACTAATATACATATTTGATATTGATCATCGACATCATTACCCAAGGTATTACAGCTATAAATCCTACTACTGTGATGAGTAATAGCATGAGCCCAGCACTCTTCTTTACCTTGTCCTTGCGCATGTCTTGTTCTAGCTTGGCCTCGTAGTTGTCCCAAGCATACTGCTCTCTTCGGAAGTTTGGGCGCAAAACTTTAGTCATATATCACCTCCATCTCCAATTTATCTATACGGTATTCTAGTTTAGCTATGATATCATATAGTTCGTCTATCTTGTCTACCAGTGCGTTTTCTAGAAGACGCTGCCTAATCAACAGGTCAGCCTCTTCCTGCTTGGTAAGCCTCCTTATATTGCTATCTGTCATCTCCTGGCTCCTTGACTACTCTGAGGCTATGGTTGGATACTTGTCTGCTTTTGTCCATAAGATCTTGATGATAGGCCAGTAGTAGTTGCTCGCTGCGGCTATCTTTAGGTACCATAAGTAATCTAAACTTGCTATGTAAGGTACTCATAGCCTTGGCCTCTCTATAGGTCTTGTAGAGGTAGCCTACTAGGGTGCCGATAACTAAACTGATTGCTGCTATTAAATATGTCATGTCTTATCTCCTATACTATCTTTTTTATCCATCTACCCTTATTGTTTAATACCATAGGGAAGAGTCTGGGTTGTCCGTTGATTATAGCTCCGCACCCTATTATAGGCCTAGCTATAGTAGTCTTGTTGTAAGCAAAAGCCAAGCTATCGTCGTCTATCAGGCAGCCTATAGTCATACCCCAAGAAAGCCTATCACTATTACCAAAGTATGCTATAGTAAAATCGGAGTGAAAGTGACCTTGTACCACACATACTCCTTCTTCCCTAGCTGCCTGTAAGATGTTCTTCTTGAATTGGTGCCTAAATCTCACCTTGTTGCCGCCACAATTGAGGTTGAGTTCTTGGTGCCAGGTCCAGTCTTGCGGCGCATCCAACACGTCCCCATAATCTTTTAAGTATTTTCTAGGTATGCCATGGTGCTTACCTTTGCGGTATATCATACTCCCGTGGTTAGAATCTACCAGATCTACTTCTGGAAACATCTCATATAGTGGCTGTAGTCCTTTGATAGCTGCTTTTAGTTCGTCTCCAGCGCTCATAAGATCTGGATCAGAATCATGAAAAGACATATTATGCTTATCTACCTCATCCCCAATGTGTACTACTTTGTCAGGATCTATGTGGTCCTTGAGAGCACTTAAGAAAGTATATATGTCCTTGTGGTGATAAGGTACATGCGTATCACTTATTACTAGCACTCTGTCATACTGGGTACGATCTGTAGTCTTACGGCTAGTCTTTGGTACTATGATAGTTGGCTTCTTTTTAGTGTTAAGTGCTTCTCCTCTGTTGTTTTTGATAGCCATGCGTAGGGTATCATGAGATAAATCCGTAGCATAGGCCTCATTAAAGGCGGACTCAATAACCCTCCAACTGTGGCCTTCTTCCCGCCCCGTTAGAATAAAATCTAGTTGTTCTTTAGTATACTTATGCATCGTCGCTATCCTTCTTAGTATCTAACACCATCTCAAACTCTACCTCATCTTCTCGGATAAACCAGTGAGGCTTGAGCCATACCACAATATCTAAAGGCCACAATATCACACATCTGCATATCTCGTTGAGTTCGCTGTGTATCTCCTGATCGGTACTTGTAATAGAATACCATAGGCCTCCTAGGATACCATACACTACAACTATTAGGCTAATTGTTTCTATCATCTTCCAACTCCTTGCTTACTTGTTTTAGGTGCTCCAAGGCTATGATCAGCCTATCCATAGTAGCTCTTAAAGGTTCATGTTGCTGGTATTCCCTACTTATGACTTTGTCTCCCCTGACTGTTAGTTTTGCCCTCCTAAGGGGTATCACCTCTCCCATATCAATCTCTCCTTAAACTGTTTGCTCCAAAGTCTGTGCGTATTGGCCTTGCGGTACAACCCTAAACTATGACTATACTGGTTGCCGAAGCTAGTATCTAGTATATAGCTCACTCCTTTGTCTCCTAAGTATCTGTTGATACGTCCCATAGCTTGCTCTATTTCCTGTACTGTTAGCCACAATTGCAGCAAAGGCTCCTGAGCATATACAGCTTCTGAGTAGGCTGTCTTACGAGGCCAAGGTACCTTAGCTAGTGCCTGCCAGCCAAACTCCGGACCCGACAAATCTATACCCATAGTCATACCGCTGCCCACCAAGACGGTACCTGGTGAAGACTCTTTGAAGAGCTGTAGCTTGGCTGCCTTGTCCTTAGGATCTCTGGTGTGGTATAATATATTGGGATGCTCTGCCAAGTACCTACGTATCTCTGCCGCTGTGTCATAGGTAGCATGTACCAACCCTTTTGTATCTTTGTGCCTCTCTTGCAGCTCTAGTATGTACCTAGCTACTTTAGGCAATCCTTGCTTCTTGAACTTCCAAGTCATGTTGCCTACAGGTTTGACTATTATAGGTCTATCCTCCTTGAGGAAGGTAGGGTCTCCTTCTATCACCTTAGTCTTGCGGTGCGACAGTCCCAGCCGCTTGAGGTCCATCTCATGTATAGTAGCCGTAGCCATGACTATCTTCTTGGTGTGCTGACCCCATAGCCGGGGAGTGAGCCCTTCTAGGCTTTTAGGCGTCAGCTTGACACAAGATCTCTTCTTACCATAGTGCATCTCTTGAGATATCTCGGTAAAGAAGGCACCATTTTTGCGCTTGATCTCCTTGAGGATGCGTGAGAGTTTAGCTATCTGGCCTGCTATATTAGTAAGCTCTGTAGCCTGGTCTTCATACTCCTCAATCTTAGAGCCTCTGGCATGGTGTTTACCTATAAGATCACGGAGAGTCTCTTCCTCCTCTCTCATCTTTTCTAGTACGCCTTCTAGCCATATGATGAGGTCTTCGAAGATCTCATGGTTGTTAGGGCGTCCATACTTGTGGCACCACAGCTTGATCACATAGGACTCACTGAGTAGCCCAAAGAGTTTGTGCGCCTCATCTATAAGTATGACTGGTGCAGACTTGCCGCCTTTGTGCGTCATATAGCTATGCAGGTTGAAAATAGCCGTATCTGCTGCTATAGCCTTGGTACGAGCTGCAATGTATGGGCAACCTTCACAATACTCTTGTACAGCTTCCTTGATCTTGCCGCAACTATACCCAGCATCGCTGCCGGTACACTTGTGTCTGTGTGCTCCTTTGACTAGAGGCAGTCCAGGAAAAGACTGTTTGTACTGTTCTTGTAGGTCTACCTGAGGAGTCAGTATAGCCGACTTGTTGCCTGCGTCTGCTTGCCATGCTGCTATAGTACGCAGTACCAAAGACTTGCCAGCTCCTACATCCTCCTTGAGGGCTATAATTTCTGTATTTGCCCAGGCAGCTTCTACCCGTAGTAGTGCTGTCTCTTGGTTAGGGCGCAGGATATATCCTGCTGGTACAAAGTCTAAGATACTCATTAGTGCTCCTTGATATAGATATCCTAATGATTGATTCTGGTTTTAATACTACCTGGCTCCTGCCTTTCCATTAATTCATCAATCGTCTTCATATATCCCTCGCAAGATTAATTGGTGTATATCCAATGCATATAGCATCATTTTCATCTGTCTTGTCTAAGTCCTTATCTCTTTGTGTAGCCTTCCAACTATTGGGAGATACCTCTATAAAGGGCAGCCCTGCCGCAGCTATCACTACTCCTACAGACCACAGTAGCTGGTGCTTGGTATAGACCTTCCTACTGGCTGTGCTAGATGGCCTAAGCCTCTCGATTACTAATAGGTCACAGAAATTGTTCTGGGCTAAGTAGTATATATCTTGGTACAGCTTGAAGAACCTCTTATGTATAGCACCACTATACTTCTTGCAGCCTGACTCCATGAGAGCACCTTTGTTAAATACCGCATACCCTATACTAGTACTAGAGGGATCTATAGCTAGTACGCTACCTTCTCTGAGTATCTTCTTGTATTTGGTAGAATCCTCTATGAGTTTACTCATCAGTTTCAACCTCAATCTCTGTATGTTCTAGTTTTTGTAATATATTACTTACATAATAGTCTTGTGCTGTCTGTTTGTCGGGGTAGAACTCTACAGTCGTATACGGAGGTGTTCCAGTCCCTTCGACCAACCACTGCCACATCTTGACCTTCCGCTTAGGTGGTATGTAGAGAATCCAACCCTCATTATTCCCTTCATAATAGAACCCATATTCATCCTCGTCTAACCCATGCCAAGTCCCTGGTTTGGTTTTAAAGAAAGGTATAAAGTATATATCTTCAACCCAGTAACTTCTTCTGATTTTAATACTTCCAGGTTCCTGTCCTTCCATTAGCTCATCAATCGTTTTCATAGCTTACCTCCACTTGTCTTCTTTTGATCCATAGTGCCCTTTACGCCAGGGTGTATCATCCAGATGCTTATTAGTACCCTCGCAGAAGTTACGCCTCATCTCGCCTACATTGCAGTTTTTACAGCCTTGGCCTACTAAAGCGTCTCTTTCGTCAGTCTTTAAATCAACAACCTCTTCTATGCTGCATACATTGCAGTAGTATGTATAGTTTGGCATAGTTCTTACTCCTTTTCTACTTCTGCCCTAGGAGGGCCTTAGTACATTCAGCACTGCACGTCTTATCTGTACATCCATTATCTTTAGTTCCTGAATATTGATTGCCACATATAACACATATAAACCATCTAATATCCTTCATCGAAAACTCCGTAACTTCTGTTCAACCGCATGCCATTCTACTATTTTTTTTATTTTCTTGACTCATACACTCCTCTTATATAGTTGGTTGAGTATATTAGGCAGTTCATGCTGCTCTAGTAATCTATGACAATGTGTGTGGTACCAATAATATACCACCCTCTCAGTCTCATCTCTGGTCATACCCCCTATATAACACATATAGGCTAGCTTAGAGGCGTGGTTGTTGGCTCCAGGTCGAGTGATAGTAGTAGTCATGGTGTTGGTGACCTTATTGATAAAATCCTCATCCTCGTCTATCTGACACGCTCCAAAGTTGGTCTCAGGAGTTAGACTTATTATCGGCACAATTCGCTCAACCTTTAGCTTTTTTCCAGGTATTTTTGAAACTAATTCCATAATACCACCGGTAGCTACGTGTCTAGTACCAGGCAACCTTATGATCTGACTAGGCTTATACACGCTCAGGTCACACTTAGGTATATTGGCCTCTGCCCACGCTTTTAGACTGGCAGGTACATTAGCACCTTCTAGCGGCTCTATATCTATTACCAGATGGTGGCCTCTGCCGCCTGTAGCATACACAGAAAAGCTAAACCCTAGTTCTGTAAGTTTTATTATAGCATCATTAGTAGCTTGCGGCTCATCATCAAAGTCTAGATACAGCTTGTCAGCATATAAAGGCAAGGTACTAAGACCTTTGGTACGTCCTGTATCTTGGATGACTGCTGCGGTACGGGAGGGGTACCCAAAAGCAGAGCGGAAGCCTGTATAGTCTACTAGATCTTCCTCTGTTTTGAGTCTTATGCGGCTTGCTCTGTGTAAAGATGGTCGATATTCATATAGTATGGTCATATTAGTCTCCTAGCTCTGCCATGGTGGCACCTGTTTTTATATCTCCGCCTAGAGTCACGTCCCACCCAGATTCTTCATTGAATCTGTCATACCCATACTGTATCATGGTCCTAACCTCTTCCTCATGATCTTTGCGGAAGATAGGGTAGGTAGCATCATGTAGATCTACTATCCAGGGCTTGATGACCGCTTCTAGCTTGTGCTTCTTGCGCCACATATTCTGATGGTACAGTATCCTAGTCATGGCATCATGCCCAGTACTCTGACAAAATAGAGCTACTAGGTCTCGCCTCTCTGTCTTGTTGTTAGGTATGGCTAGGGGTCTTCCTCGTCCTGTTAGCACGTACCCACCCCTGGTGTGCCACTCTCTTAGCAGCTCCTCATGAAATCTGTCTATACCTGGGAAGGTGCGCCCAAATAGATTGACTAAGGAGATACACTTAGCTATAGGCAGCTCTAAGTCAGCCTGCCTAAACCTAGCTTGTAGCGGACCTTCCTGCCCCCCATAGGCACAAGTAAGTACCGTAGTCTTATATACTGTCCTCTCGGCAGCACATTCTTTTTTAGCCTTGCTTACTGTACCAGGAGCCGGGTTGTCTGGGTTGTATCCGGCAGCTTTGAATAGGTGACCATGCTCACTACTCTTGGCACCTAGATATAGGTATATACAATTTTGTGGCTGTCCGTTCTGGTATATCTTGAGGTACCCAGGATCTCTACTAAACTGTGCCAATACGTGAGGCTCTAAGGAGCTTATGTCAGCTCCTGCTATACCCCAACCTTCCGGAGCTTTTAGGCACTGTAGGAAGCCTTTAGTAGAGCTAGTAGCAAATAGATTGAATTTTTTGGCTGCCATAGTATCTCCAGTAGTTTATAGTTTTTCCGGTATTCTAGTACCATATATACTCAATCATACTCTACCCCCATCTCTTCACAATACTTCCTTACCTTACGTAGGTATTGTTCTTTTTCTCCGCATTTGATGAAGACATTACACTGCTTTTTCTCCGCAACTTGCCTATACAGGATATCGCAGGATGTCCCATCTGCTCCATCCATGCCATCTTTCCCAGCAATACCTGTGTCCCCTTTAGTAGACTTGCCGGGCTCTCCTTTGACTCCTGCTGGCCCTGGTATCGGGGTACAAGGGCTAGTTGGGGATTCTTCCGTCTCAGCGAGTTCTTCTTCACCTGTGTCTCCTGACTGTCCGCATGCCGCAAACACAAAGATAGATAGATATAGTAGGTACTTTAGCATGTCTTACTCCTAGTTACCAAAAGTCTTGTCATATAATTCTTTGTCTACTTCTAATAAAGTATCACTTAGTACCAGCTGGTGAGAGCCTAAATATGCCAATACTTTGTTAGGGGACTTGATAGCTATAACTCGTAACTCATCGTGTAAGCTATCTATCTGCATACCATGAGACTGTTCTATTGCCTGCAACTCCTTAATAAACTTCTTGATATTGCCGGTAGCTGTAAGTTTTACTGGTACCTCTCTTACTTCCTCGGTCTTTTTGATAGCCGCCTTACGAATAGATGTCTTTTTAGTTGGTTTACTCATAATCATTCTCCTGTACTTCCAAAGCCGCCCTTGCGAGCACTTGGGTTGAGTTTTGATACCTCGACTATCTCAGTATCTTGGTGTTTTATAAACATAATCTGTGCGGCTCGCTCGCCTATCTTGTAAGGCTGCCAACTTCTACAATCTATATCGGCATCTACTGGCTTGAACTTTAGCTTTATTTCGCCTCTGTAGTCACTATCAATGATTCCAGCTCCATAAGGCACACACCAAGGACCTTGCTTGGATATACTACTCCTAGCTCGGAGATCTCCATACATACCAGCTGGTATCTCTAAGGCCAGGCCAAATCCATAGGTTACACACTCTCTAGTAACTTCCATACTGGTAGCTACTAGATCATACCCGGCAGATTCTCTGGTAGCTTTAGATATGCTGGCTCTGTCATCTAGCTTTACAAATCTTATCATCGTCTCCTCCTTGAGGTACTACACTCGCAGTCCCCATCCTGTACCTGTATAAACCTTACTGTGGCCGGTCTACACATCTTACGACACTCCATAGGAGATATAGCTTTAGGCGGCTCTCTGCCCGGTAGCTGACAGCTCACTAGACTTAAAAAAAGTCCTATATTTATTAGTTTAAACACTGTAACCTCCTATACTTGACCGAGTAGATACTGATTGTGGTGTTTTGCCGAGTCATGAGCAGAAGCAAAATCCATATCATGTAAGCTTAGGTACCACCTACCATCAGCTTCCCAAGCCTTGGCCTCGAACATCTCATCTACTTTGTTGGCAGCTAGTCGATAAGCGGCTCTACCTATAGTAATGATCATACTAGGATTAGTCCTCTTGATGTACTTTTGTACTTGGTAATGAGCCTTGACTACCTCCTCCCCATTAGGCATACCAGGTACTTCCTCATCGTATATGTAATACCATATAACTTCTGGGTAGTACCCAGCAGGAAGATCATTACGTATCTTTAGTTTGTGCCTGTCTGGCAGCTCTCTAGCTGAGACTATTAGTATAGACATTACTTGACTTCCTCCTTGGATGATACCCTACCCGTAATAGTAGCCGGATACATAACCGTAGGCGTAAGTTTACCCTCTTTGGTATTGTACTTTAGCTGGGCTAAAAATTTTAACTCTGTGTTCATCTCCCTTATTGAGAGTATCAGAGCACCGCCTTTGCCCATAGTCTTTAGTACGTCCTTCTTAGTAGTTCTGCCTTGGTCTGAAAAGTACCCTGCCGCATCGTACAACAATACTGCTAACTGTTGAGGAGAATTGAGGTTGAAGTGTCTGACCTCCTTAGCTGCTTCCAGCTTGGCTTGTTTCTTAATCCAATTCTTGCTGACAGTTTTGCCGTCTTTGTTGTACTGATTTGGCATAGTATCTGCAATAGCTGCTATAGCCCTAGTTTCGTAGTCTGCAAGGTGATCTGCGAAGTCCGGGAAGTCATAGAAGTCTTTAGTGCGACGCTTTAACTCTTCTTGGCAGTACTCAGTATATTCTATAGACTTTTCCTCATCAACATCTAATCCGTGGTATATGGCTTCTATCTGCATCATACACTCATTTAGGCAATCTTCTTGGTGCCAAGGTATACAGGTCTGTCCCCACTCTTCTTGATCCTCAAACATCTGTTTGAATATCTTATACAGCTGCCAGGTGGAATCTGCATCGTAGGCATTGTAGTACCCAAGTATATCCCAGTTAAACTCCTTGACTCTGTCCCAAGTAAGTCCTGTCTCTGTCATATACTGGTGCAGCTCTCCGTCTCCTCGGATAGGCCAGCCTAGTACATGCTCTTGTGCATCCTTTAGGCCGTGCCCAACTTCGAAGTGACTGTGTACTTTGCCGCCCAGCATCTTAAACAAGATAAAAGTATCGGCATGAGGAGTAAGCAGTACGCCTGTCTTGTGGTATATAACTCCATTATCAAACTGAGCATTGTGTAAGATAAATTTCTGCTTGGTACACCAACTCCACCACCACTCAAGTTCTGCTTCTGTTGCACCTAGAAAATCTACTGCTAGCACCACATCATCATTGGAGAGAGCTACTGATCTAACATACAAGTCAGGGCTGTGCCACTTTATCGTGTTTGTCTCAAAGTCCATAGCCATAGGACCTCCCCGAAGGGAGGCCTCCTCGCTAGAATCCTTGAATTGACGCAGGTGCATCAGCTTCGGTTGTCGTGGTGCCAGTTCCTGCCTGGAGAATAGCTGATAGTTTTTCTGCGTTTGCATTTGCTAACTCCGTGTTGTTTGCTGTCTTGATGACTCCTAGGTATGATAACCTGATGCCTAACTCTTGAGCCTTGGCTTTGATACCTTTGTAATCTTCTGCTACTACTGTCTGCCCGTTGTCATCCTTAACTAGCTCGCCGGTTTCGATGTCTTGGATTACAGAGGCAGCATACTCTTCGCTGTTAGCTATGCGAAAACCTTTTGTAGGGTATCCGATCAAAATAGTAAGATCTAGCCCTACAAATTGATTGAATAGCTCTGGATCAGATTCTACAGCTTGTAACATCTTCAGACCTGTAGGTACGTCACCTGCGATGTTATTGATCAAGTTAAGAAGCTTCTTGTTAAAAACTATCTTAGGCTTGCCACTCTCGTCAAGTACCTGCTGTCCGTCATGGTCCCACTCTCTTGACTCAATGAAGAATCTCTGTTCCTTAGTAGCTCCTTCCTTGTTAGAGAAGACAAAGTTTACAAAGGGAGACTTGTCATCTTTACCCCATAGCTCTACACCCGTAATAGTTACTTGGTGTGTACCAGTGCCCATAAAGTTGGTACCTTTGATGCTATCAGCATAGGAAGACTCGGTTACCTTACTCGTGGTGTTGATTTTTCTCCAGCTCATGTTACTCTCCTTTGATGTAGTTGATTACTGCCTGGATGCCTACGGCATCCCCAGCTTGTTTAAGGTTATCAGGATCAGCCCGGAAGCCTGAAGGAAGATTGCCGTCCATCGCACAAGTCATCCTAGTTTCAAACCCCTGACCAGACTTAGTCTGTACTATTCTTACTGGGTTGCCTTTGTCATCTGCGGCCATACGGGATACCACAAAGAAAGGGCACACTCCTCTTAAGTAACTCTTAATCATGTTACCTGGTAGATCTAGCTCAGAGCTTACGATCTCACCTTCTTCATTTTTGAAGGTTTTAAGCGCACAGTTGAGGATAATATTGATGTTGCCCTCTTCTGCGGTGTTCTTTAAGAACTTCACGAACTCCTTAAGAGTGGTACCTAATTCTCCGTAGGCGTTGCGTTTGTCAGCCTTGAAGAGTCTCTCCATGCGTGGCGTCTTCTGCTCCAATTCTGCTAAGGCGGTCAAGCTATCTACTACGATATTGGTATAGTCCCCGCTGTTGATACCGGCCTGGATAAGATCTCTGATATCTTCCAATCCCTGTACTGGTACCCGGTCAAGCTTGTTGCCTTGCTTGGCTGCCATGTTGAGGGCTCCGTGACTACCTGACTCTTCCTTGGAAGCTTCTAGTAGCAAAGTGCCGCCTTCCAGAACACCGGCTCCTGTAGTTTTACCTCCAAACCTAGCACCTGCATTGACCATAAATATCCCTGCTTGTGTAAGGTCATTTTGGATGCGATCTGCTAAAATACTCATACATTCTCCTTGTATATACTACAGCGATATTGCTGATAGTAGCGATTATTGCCTAACTTCTTTGTGCTCTGCACATACTATATCAACTCTAGACATACTAGGTATGACTATACCTGCTTCTGGGCAGCTCTTCTGACATACTTTGGCTGCCTCCTTCATAAAGAAATCTTTGAAGTCTTGAGGGATAGTCTCAGGGCTTACTAAGGCTAGGTAACCGGAAGCCAGTACCCCAAAAAGATCTGGAAAAACACACTTCATATTTATATCCTTATATAGTTGCGGCAGTGTTGCCGTGTCCACTTAACTCTCTCTCGAATACCTAGAGGATATTCTATACCTCTAGTGGGAGACCACTTGTACCAGGCTATCCTAAGACTATAACTATCCTTCTCTTTGATGTAGAAAGATTTTTCTACCTCCAAGCAGATAGTAGTGTTGTTAGGATGTCGGTACCAGTTGTCAGGTTTCATAGTCTTTCTTCTTCTATCTGTTCTATAGCAGCCTTAAATTTATCTAGCATGTCATAGCCAGCCCACGCGGAAGATGCCTTAATCATAATTTCTGCTGCCTCTACCACATTTATCTCAGAAGGTAGCTCGAGATACCACTTAGACCCTGCCTGTCCTTCAAAATCTATTCTAATCATAATATAAGTCCTTAAAAGTCAAAGTCAAGCCCTACCTCGGGAAAAACGTAGTCACGAGCCTCTGTCAAGGTACGACAAGAGTGTAGACTCTTTGGCATCTTGTGCTCATACATTAGTAATTGCGCCGCTACCGGATATATGTGGTACCTCTTCTTCTCATACTTTATCTTGTATTTACTAAGACTTGCAGCATGGGCGTACTCAACAAAAGCTTCCCAGCCTTGATTATTAGGTACCATTAGATTCCAGTCGTCAAACATATTTTTATCAAAAGGCACAGACTTGCGATCTGCATACACTCCTGATATTCTATGTCTGCCTAGCTTCTTAGTCTCATACATCTCCAGCACACGCTTGTAGTAGTTTAGGATACCTTCCCAGGTGATGAGGGTTTTTACCCAATCTCCTGTAGGCTTACGGTACCAGAGTATATCCTCTCTCCACTCAATAAGAAACTCGTTTTTGCCTGGAGCTAGGCTATCTTGCCCATAGTCTTTCTTGCGGAAATAGTCCAGAGGTCCTGAAATATTGCCTGTGTAGGTAATACTAAAAGTTATATCACCTAAAAGCCTCATATATAGAGCAGCCTGACAGAGATGCTTGTCATCTGGACGCTCACCAACAAGCTTGTCTGCTGCCGATTTGATACCTCCCATACCTTTGAGTTCCAACCCAAAAGCAGCTTTATAATATTTGCCGTCTTTAGGATTTTGGTAGACTCCTACTTGATCCTTGTCATCTTCTGCGGCCTCCTTGCAGAATACTAAGTCAGGCCTGCCTGTAAGATCAAAACCTTCTGCAATGTTGAGCCGCACTGGTATGTTTTCTTCGCAGAGTACTGCATCATACCCAAATTCTGCGGCTGCCTTGTTGCAGTTGTTTTCCCAGATATATTCATTGGCTATACCTAGATCAAAGTAGGGCTGCTGCGACTCAGCACTAATCTGAAAGCCTATGAAACGTCCTAATGTCTGGTATATATTGTTGCCTATAATATCTCCATTGGGCAGTAGGCACCCGGCGCTACCACCTCTTAAGGTATATAGCTTTTTTACCTCTGCCGCTGCGTGCTCCTCTCGAAACATAGCGGCACCTTTGGCAAATATAGTTAATGCACTATCCATCCTGTCCTCCCATAATCTGCTTCTTTATGTATGCTGGGTTGTCGTAACGTACCCACTCATTGTCTATACCTAGCATGCGTACCTCTTCTCCATAGAACCTGTTGTCTTCTAGGTCTGACTCGTCGCAGCATAAGGCATGTACTTGTCTCACACAGGCCTCAAACTCTTCTCCCATACGAGCAGTTACTATCTTGTCCATCAAATCTACAGCATCAAATATTACCATCTGATCCTACCTCCTCATCATCTCTTAGGCCTTTGGTCCTGTTATACCACGTTCTCCGGTGTGGCCTTGCACCCCTGTCATACCCAAAGCACCTGTTTGTCCTTATCCCTCTCATGAATCATAGCAAGCGCCAGCCAGCTATACCCGATAAGATCTTTGTACACATCTGCAATACCCTCTTCTGGTACCGCTAGCTTGCCTGACACAGAGTAGCTCTTGAGGCGCTGTATCTTGTCTAGTAGCCTAATATTGAGTCCTACCAAAGGATCTACTCCAAGCTCTTCTGATACCTTGAAGTTGGCTAGTGCATCATCAGACCCACTGGTATAGTCAGTGTTCTTGGCCCTAACTAGTGTCATCATCTCTGTGTGTAACTTTTCTACAAACTCAAAATACTGTTGCTTCTTCATATCATTTCAACCTATATGATCTGGTTACGGATCTGTTACTTTTAGCTCTCTCTTCTTTTTGTTTTTCTTTTCGCAGCTGTTGTAAGTGCATCCCTGCTTCTAAGGCTCCCCACCGCTCTCCGCAGTCACCACAATCAACATGCTCCTTGTTGATATTATGCGGTCCCTTATGTCCACACAACTTACATTTACTACTCACTACTTCCTCCTCGTAGGGGTCTATAATAATAGGCTATATAGCCTGGCCTCTTAGTACTAGTGATATCTACCCCACCTGCTTTGGAGCTAGCATCCAACATCCTACCAGCTCCCCAGTATATGCCTGCATGTCGTATACGGCGTCCTCCCCACTTGTTGTTAGGGTCTGCTCCGGTCTTGTGCCAATAGAAGATTAGGTCTCCGGGCTTGGCTTTGTCTTCTGGTATAGCTCTCCAGTTGTTGCGAGCATAATTGTATAGTGCCTGTGCTGACTGGTCTCCGGGGGGATCTAACTCTATCTTTCTTAGATACATCTGCACAAAGCCGCTACAGTCTATACCTCTTGTAGACTCTCCTCCCCACCTATAAGGTACATCTTTATATTTATAGTATAGGTCCTCCAAAGCAGGAGGCACCTTGATCATACTAGCTACGATTAATAAGTCTATCATCAGACCTCCTTGGTATTGGAGCATATCACAGAGGTATGCCCGATCTCCGGCTTGAGTATGATCTTGATAGCACAGCTGCTAGGATGATATCTAGACTTGCAGGCCTGGTGATAAGAATCATAGTTGATGGGTATCTTAGGGTTGCGCTCTACGCCTTTACCTCCGGGCATCCATAGCAGTACTACAGGTATTACACATGATAACATAGTCGGTCTCCTTAACTATTAGGTATTGTAAGGTTATATTCTTCTGCTAACCAAGTAAATCTTTCTTTCATATATAACCATCGCTTACAACAATCATGTTCTCTCTGTGCGTCCTTCAAAAAGTTTAGGACTTTAGGACTTTCTATAACCATTTTACCGGAAGATGTTAATTCTATTATACTAGACCCACTAAAATTATCCAATCTATCCCTAGTCCTTTTTTGGGGGATACAGTGTCCTACTGCACACCTCAATCCTGCGCCATTATCATATTTACACTCTCCTTGGGAGGTTGTAGATCGTCTCCATCCCTGCCCTTCCAGACCTTTCCACATCTTATCAAATAACTCTTGTATTGGTTTGTTTAGTGATTTCATAATTACTCCTTAGTTGGTTGTTATGACATTCCCCTCTTGCACATACTAGTCGGCATATTTGGGATAAAACTTTAGAACTATTTTGTAAGTTGTTGATAAGTTAGTTGTTGGTTATCCTCTCCTAATGCGTTGAGATAGTTTTATTAGTAGGGGAAAAGGTAGCAGAATAAGCACACATGCTGCGCCAATAGCAATAAATAAAAGGCTTACAACATCTTCTGCGATCCCACGAAAATCCTGCCCTAAACCCGATAGATACGATAGTTCCCCAATACCTATTGCTAATGTAACTATCACACCGATAATATAAGTAATCCATAAAATCTGCTCCATTTTCTTCTCCTTTGTTTAGGTTTAAGGTGTGAGGCGGCCAGTGTAGGATGTCCAAGCCGGTCCCTACTAAACCTATCTTGGATGTAAATGCTTCTCCAGGGAAACCATTGCCAGAATCTAATCTAGTGGTATTTCCCAGCTTCCAGCACCGCCTCACAAATACCTTATCGGCAGCTGCTCAAATATCTTTAGAAAAAAGTTATCAGGATATGTACGAATTATTTCTCCTAAAAGTTCGTATATATCTTGATCTATGACTTCCAATCTGAGGCCCCTAATAGACAATCTGAGAGCCTCTAATACCCTCCCCTATACTATGGTATACCCAAGGATTACAAGCCTTCACAATCGATTCTAAGAGCTTATAGCATATCGGCACCCTTCGACTAGTACAGGTAGACTATCCCCCTAAAAAAGATCGTGGCAATATCAGGTACTTGAAAAATAGTCCTTGACATATGGGCAAAAATATGGTATACTATAATTAGTAGTAGTTAATTAGTCTACTATTAGTTAACTATATAGTTTATTAATTAGTTAACTAATATCTATACTATTAGTTACATTATTAGTATACTATTAGACAACTAATTAGTATAGGGCGCCTTCGGCTTGCATGGTACCTATATAATCTGGAGTATATCTTATGAATGATCGTCAGCTACTGGCTCGTACCAATATCAAACACTTGCTCAGGGCACTACATCGCCTGAGTGCCCAGGATCATATAGGTACTATAGAGTACTTAGATAGGTATACCAATATAAATAGGGTATTGCATGATGAATTGTGGTACTTAGTAGGAGACCGGACTGACGATTAGCTCGTCAGTCCTAAGGATGCCCAGGACTTCTCAGTACTAAGCAGTAAATTGATTTGCCTCTTAGCGGCGCTCATGGCCACGTTGAGGTCCAAATAGCAGGTAGACTTGGTAGACATATACTGATCATACACGGTCACTATATAGCGATCTAGGGCCTTGTCGCAGCAATATATAGTTGCATGTACGGGCTCCTTGTTTGTAGGGCTCAGAATATACCCAGTACTTGTAGGTATGACCTCCATATCTATGCTCATGGCAGTACCTTTTCTACATGTATGGTGAAATCATCTGGGTGTGCATACCTATCTTCTTCAATATAGTTAATGATCTGTTCTTCTGCGCCATTTCTAGAAAAATGTATAGATCTTATAGTACTATGGTCCTCATAGACTACATATACTACCCTACTAGTACTCATAGCTATCATCCCCCATCCTGTATTGGTGCATCAGCTTATTGGCTAAGGTGTGACCATCTATCTTGTCCATAAACACTGTAGGCTTCTTTAGACATAAGTCTACTATGCCAGACCCTCGCAACTCAGCCGCTACAGCTATACCATTGGCTCTGTAGTACGGGAGTGGGTATACATAGCTCACAGCCTGTACCACACACTTACAAGTCCTATACCTAGATATAGACTCCTCTGCACAGTTGTTGGTATAGATGCGTCTAAAGCTGGCATTCCAGCCCTTAGCAGGCTCTATATACACTGTCTTGATGACTAACTCATCCCCCGCACAGCTAGTGAGTAGTGCTGCAAGAATCATGCCAAGTACATACAAAAACCTCATATTAGTATCCCTCCGTAAGTTTTTGGTACTCAAACCTATCTTTTATGACCTCATTGAAGTATTTGCCGGTGCTTGGATTTGGCAGTTTACAGCTCAACTCCCACCCTATCACCACATCCTCAGGTACGTTGAAGTATTTGTAGATCATACCATTGCGGGCAAACTCTACTAGTAATACCTCATCTTCTTCTCTGTAGTGTGCCAGACCTATATTGGTACTCTTTGCTAAGTCTAAAATTCTCATGATTATTTCCCTCCCTTTTTAGCTAGTTTTTCTAGCGTCTTCTCATGTGCTTCAAATTCTTTGTTGACAAAAGCCGCTGCGCCTGTCTTTTTGTCTGAGCCAAGCTCGTCTTTTTTGTATAGTAGTACTCCTTGTACTCCTTGTACTTCTACTTTTGAGTACTCTCCTGCCTTACCTACTACTTTACCTTTTTCGCCAGCAAATGGGCCAACCTTAATCGTAGTGTACATAATTTATCTCCTTTGTTGGTGTACTACCTCGCTGGTAGTATATATCTTATCGGCAGGTCTTTCAGAAACTTTAGGAATATTACTACAGAAGTATGAATTGTGGTGTAATTTATAAAGGGGTGGGTTACCGGGAACTAATATACCCATATTTTTTGACTCCTATAGGTATGTAGCTATGATAAGGGTAGTGAGAATAGTTATATACATATAGCTATGATAATGAGAGTGAGAATAGTTATCAATTTAAACGATTGATTAAAACAGACGATTGATTAAAACATCTATTTAAAACACCTGTTTGAGTAAGTTTGGCATAATGTCTGTATTAGCAAAAAC
>UEXM01000361.1_pt2 | contig 48702 bp, 65 predicted proteins | sample 1796661 | NCBI WGS metagenome assembly UEXM01 (sample SAMEA4772469, study PRJEB27181) | metagenome | reverse complement strand
CTAAAGCACTTCTTCCTACTGCTGTATTGTTTGAAGCTGTAGTATTATTACCTAAAGAACCAAACCCTACAGCAGTATTATCTTGTCCTGAAGTAGTATTTGTCATTGCGTTATAACCTAAAGCAGTATTCCTAGACCCTGTTGAAACTGTTAAAGCATTGTTACCAACAGCTACATTGTCGCCACCACTTACATTTGTGGCTAATGCGTTTGCCCCTACTGCTGTATTTAATGCACCTGAAGTATTAGCTCCTAAAGCAGCGTGACCAAAAGCACTATTGCTACTAGCAGTATTTACTTTTAAGGCATCATTACCAAAAGCATTATTATATTGACCAGTAGTATTAGTTAATAAAGCGTTTCTACCAAATGCCTGATTAAAACTTCCAGTAGTATTTGCGCCTAGAGCATCACGACCGACAGCTACATTAGAACCTCCTGTAGTATTTGCATCTAAAGAAGTTTCACCTACTGCTGTATTACTAGCACCTGTAGTGTTGACTACTAAAGACCTTGAACCAACTGCTGTGTTATTGCTTCCAAGATTATTAGATAAAGCATCATCACCAACTGCTACATTATTATCACCTTCTATGTTTGTAGATAATGCTTTGTAACCAACAGAAGTGTTACTTGTTCCTGTTGTATTAGCAACTAATCCTTGTCTACCTAAAGCAGTATTTTTAGTTCCTGTAGTGTTAGCTTTTAAAGATTGATACCCTACTGCTGTCAAATTTTCTACTGTAGTATTTGCAGCTAAAGATTCAAAACCTAAAGCTGTATTATTAGCACCTGAAGTATTAGCTGTTAAAGCACTCTTACCTACTGCAACATTGTTATCTCCAGTTACTGCTGCATCTAAAGCATCATCACCAAGAACTGTATTATTTGCGACAGAATTAGCACCTTTACCAACAGTAACTCCGTTGACTGTAATGTCACTAGCAAATGTATACGCTGCTGATGAATAGTCTGCGGCTTCTACAACATTTGTACCATCTTGATATAAAGATGCAGATTTACCTGCAGGTACTAAAATACCCGATCCACTAGCAGTTTTTACTGTAATGGCTGTAGTTGATGAGTTTTTAATGTAGTAGTTTTTACCATTAGCTAATGTAGGGACAACTAAATTTGACGCTCCGCCAGCACTACCTGTAAGGTTTAAGCGTAAGTGACGAGCTACTTGAGTTGCATTTGAATCTGTTAATGAAAGCGTTAAATTAGAAGCAGTGACTGCTTGATCTACAGTTCCTACTATTGCTTCTTCTAAAGCGGTTCCTAAGTTAGTATTGGTCGTGTTTCCCCAAGTACCATCTTGCTCTCCAGTTCCTATGAGTTCTATCTTTAAATTTGAATATGTTGACATATTGTTTCCTTATCCTGTAACTATCTCTGTCCAATCAGGCACTTGAGTAGTATCTATTATAACCCAATCTGGGTCTTGAGTAGTATCTATTATAACCCAGTCTGGACTGTTGAAAATAGATATGTATCCTTGTAATACTAATGCGCCACTAGGTGGTGTTATTATTGTTCCTCCAACTACACTTGGTGCTACTCCAGCTAATACTAACGCTCCAACATTTGGAGTGATAACTCTGCCTTCAGTAACACTTGGTGCAATGCCTGCTAAAGTTAAAGCCCCTACACTTGGGGTTATAACGGCACCTTCTAATACTATTGGTGCAAATCCTTGTAAGGCTAATGCTCCAGTTGCAGGAATCTGTATATGTGACTCTACAACATTAGGAGCTACTCCAGCTAATGTTAACGCCCCTACACTTGGTTCTATTACTCTTCCTAGTAACGCTGTTGGTGCGACACCAGCTAACGTTAATGCTCCTACACCTGGAATCCGTATTGCAGTTAAAGTTACCGATGGTGCTACTCCAGCTAGTGCCAATGCTCCTACACTTGGAGTTATTACTTTGCCTCTTACTAAACTTGGTGCTACTCCAGCCAATGCTAGAGCCCCTACGCTAGGGGTTATTATTACACCATCTAATACTATTGGTGCTGTTCCTGATAAAGCTAATGCACCTACACTGGGGGTGATTTCAACTTCAGTCATGCCCCAAGGGCCTGAACTCCAGGTACTTCGTCCCCAGCCGGTAGCCATTACTAGCTCCTTATGTTAACGTAAATATGCCAGTAGCAGCGGGTAAAACAGTTAATGTGTTAGGGCTAGATACAGTAAAATTAGAACTAGAAAGTTGACACCAACACAATAGTCTTCCTGCAGTCGCTCCAGTAGAGTTACGTAAAATAGCGTACTTAATATCAACTAAGCTAGCTCCAGAAGCTGTAAATGCTAAACCTACTGATGACATAGTAAACTTCATTTGTTTAGCTGATGCACCCACTGTCCATTGAGCTGTTGCTGGTACTAAATTTCTACCACCCTGAATATAACCATTGGTACCTGCGCTACCCGCAATTTCATTAGTTATCTCTGAATATGCGCTTAACGTAAATGTAGACGCGTTACTAGCAGCTGTTGCTAATACCATTTTAAAAACGCCAGCACCTAATGTAATTGTGCCGTTCCCTATATATTTTTTGGCTTCGTTATATAATTGCCATGCTGATGCTGCCATGTTAAATCTCCTTAATATCGGCCATTGATGCGCCGGATTCTAAAATATGATGGAGTAAACCCCCATAAACTTCTAACTCTATCTCATCTCCTACCATTCTAATTAAATCTATAAACTCTTGGGCTTGAGATAGCATCCAAGGGTTGCAGTTAAATATTTTCCCGCTCACGTTTACAGGTATTACTATCTGCCCATCATTTTCTAGTTGCTCATATGCGTGATGCTTATTATCTTCTAAACATGAATCACACCCAAATAAGTGAAATCGTTTAAATCCTAATGTCCTAAACAACGGTATAGCTCTTAAAAGAACTGTTGATCCACCCGGTACAGGCCACCATGTTTCATACTGCTTATCTAATAATTCTTGTAGCATTTCAGATTGTGTGTGCCAAACATAAGTTCTATCTTTAGGTAATCCATCAAATACACTTGGATGACACTGTGATGCTATAAAATACTTACACTCTTCTACTACAGGTTTGGTAAATCGTGCATTAAACTTTCTTGCATCTACCATGACCATAGCAGAAGGAGTTAAACCATTATCTAAACACCATTTATAGGCATTATTAATAGTTATAAGTTTAACACCATTTGCCCTTAATTGCTTTATTTTTTCCGTATGTTGTGGTAAGGATGGGCCTCCTCCTACAATCATAACTTCTATATCATTAGTTGGATGTGGTTGTATTTGTAAGAAACCTTGTTTAATATTATGAGCTACATTCTTTTTTATCTGCTCATCATCAGTATTAACTGTTCCTGCTTCTACAACATCTTCACCACTTATCCAATTACTTACATAAAATAAACATGCTCCATCTACTTCTTTAGTCCAATGAATTACACATTCTAAATCTTTAAACTTTTGTAGCCACCACTTAAACGGGCGCACAGTCAAATGCAATTTATGTCCTACCAATTCACTTGCCTTATCATCAACAGTAGATATTTGAAAAAACACGTGTTGTGCTGCACTCAAACAATTACTTAATACTCTATCTACATGATGAGGTCTTATATGCTCCATCACATCAGTACAAAAACCATAAGCTGCTTGAACCGGTAAAAGCTCTGATAAATCTGCTTCTACAAATTTCAACGTATGCTTCTGTGTTTCTAACATTGGAACTATATCTGCATCTAAACAGTTAGGTGCAAAGTCAACCAAAGTCACATCTAATCCACCAAAAAACGCTAGGTTTAATCCACCTCGTCCTGTGCCACAACCTAAATCTAAAACACTTGCTCCTGCTTTAGGTTTAGCTTGAGCTAAAAACTCATGAGCTACTTTTTCTCCAGGAGCATCTTTTCTATACTCTGGCATATCCCATACTTTTTTATATAGGTCTTTTTCTAATGGTCTTGCATTTGTTACTGCTACTTCTGGTGCATCGGATATTACCGAAGATATTCCTGTCATTTTATTCCTTTCTATTCAAATCGTATAAGTGCCGTTGTTGCAGTGTTTTCAGGTAATGTTACAGTTAGTGTTTGAGCTGCAATAGTTTTAACTGCTCCAAAATCTAATACACATACAGAATAATTACTAGAACTGCTATTATATATTAAAGCTCCTCTTGCAGAAAATGTGCCTGTCCAAGTAGTAGGAGAATCAAAAGTTATATACACTACGTCTGCAGTATCATCTTGTGTAACTGTAGCGCCTGTTAATGTATTACCCCCAGCTACATACCCTGTGCCTACTACTTCATTAGTAGTTGTATAAGCAGAAGTAGATGAATCTAATGTAGCATCATCAGAGTACAAAGCCATTTTAAATGTGTCGGTATCAAAATCTATGTCACCAGCTAATGATTTAGCAACAAATGTATTAGTTATTCCTTGTATAATAGTTGCCATTAAACTGCACTCCCTCTTCTACCTTTAACAGGTATTCTAGCTTGTCCACTACGATAAGCATCACGAGTATTTTTACCTTCGCCTAGTCTAGTTAATTCTACTAGTGCTTGTTCATATCTATTGGAGTAGTTTGCTATTGTTTCTGGGTCGGCTTTGAGGTACGTAGCTGCTTCCAACAATGAACCATAAAGTAATACGGAACTATAATTATCTCCCAGCCAAGACGTACCGCTAGCGGCAGTAGTAATAGACTCAGGATAAAAAAAGTAATGAAGCTCAGCGCCATAAGCTTTATCAGGTGTAGGACCGAGTATAAATGTTGTATCATCGAAGACAGCATAATATTGTGGTTTTCCATAGTGAGCTGCATCAGTATCAGGGAATGATTGCCTAATAAAGTTAACATCTTTATTTATAAGAAAAGTATACTCATTAGTTGTATTATCAATAGCCGCTAAACTATAAGTAGCTAGCCAATCCTCTGGTACATTTAAATACTTGTTTGCAAAGTTAATAGTACCTGTATCATTTCTTCTTAAGTCTGGAAGATTAACTCCATTAAAGATTCTGTTCTCAGCTTGAGTTATAAACGTGTTTACATCTACTGTAGAGTATTCATCTTCAGTATACGATTGTATTTGTGCAACTAATTCTGCGTAAGTCATAAACTATCCTTACGCCATAGGACCGCGAGCTTTTGTGCCTTTTGTTGCTGCACCATTGCCGCGAGTTACTACGCCTGTTGTTTTAACATTTTTTTCAGGATAACCTGCAAAGTTAGGTACAGGTACATCTTGAGGTTGTGCAAACCCATCTACCATTTTTGGTTTTCTTTCTTGATTTTCTTTAGCCATTTCTTTCTCCTAAGTTATTGTTATTGTAACAGTTCCTACTACTCCTGAACTTACTAAATTATTTCCCGTAAACTCATTAGACGGAGGTCTTGCTCCACCAACAGGTTCCCATCCCCATTGTATATCTCTTGATCCAGTTACGTTGTTGTCATTAAAACTCTGGTCAGGTCTTGGATCTCGCACTGCTTGAGGATCTTCTACTGGATACATCCCCTGCATATTCTGTGGTTGATCTGGGTTCCAACACTCCTTGCAAGCTTTAATATTAGTATTAGTTTTTCTTACATATAAATCTTTTAGTTCTCTAAGCTTGAACTGAAAACCACAAACATCACAGTCAGCTATTGCATTCTTATTAGTTGTATACCTATTGCTCATTACTTACCTTTAAGATAATTTCTGTCCACAATAACCATACCGCCTTCATTCATACCAGATTTTTTTTTCATTCTTTCTTTCATCACATCTATAGACCGTTCATTACCTCGATCATTTCTTTTTCTTGTGGAAATTGCAGGAGCAGCTGGATTAGAAGGTTTTTTACCAAAACTATTTCTTAAACTAGGTGGCGTATACCGAACTGGGGCCTTTCCGCGTACACTACCTCTCTTTTTCTTCTCTAGTTTGTCTTTTAAATGTTTTTTAACTTTTTTCTCAAGTTTAAATAAAGGGTTAGTATCTAAAAATTTCTTTTTTACTTTATCTTCAGGTGAGCCTTTTTTAATCTTTGGTACCGACCCGCCTTTATCCATATAACCCATTTTGTTGCGCACAGGTGTAGGTAACTTTCCTAAACTTTTCTTTTTGTTTGCTGGTACTTCTTTCATTTTGATCTCCTATACGTATGATGTTCTTGGTGCTATGGTTAAAGTTGCTTTTTCTCTGTCCTCAGTTGAAGCGAGTAGCCACTGCTCTTCATATTCTGCTTTTAAAAATTGTACTCTGTCTCCAGCTTCTGGAATCTTAAGTGATAAATAATAAGCTAACCCTGCTACCATGCACGGTAAAAATCTAAATGGAATATGCTGTGTGTTAACTCCTGTACCTGCATCATCAATTCTTTTTAACATCCAGTATACAAAAGTATAACTTGCGTCATTAGGGACAGGCCACATAGTGACTGTAGGTATTTCGGCTTGTCTATCTATATAAACCTGTATCGGTCTGCCCGTGTCGTTCTTACTTGGGATAGATGCATAAGTAGGATTTGACACCCTAGAAATAGCTATGTCTGACTGAGTTGTTCCTGTTCCAGTTCTTATGACTTGACTCATGAGGTCGATGGTAGTCGCGGGCAAATTGTAAGTGGCTGTACCAGCAACTAGTGGGATTGATCCTTGTTCAACAGTCCACAAATTTATGCCTCGGTTAGCCCACTCTATTGTAAGTAAATTTAAACTACGGGTTGCAGTTCTTAAATCATATCCTGTTCTTAACTCGGCTCCACATCTTTCAAACGCTTCTTCTACAAGTAGGTTTAGATCTAAATTAAATGCATGTGTATCGGTTGTAGCCATTATGTTTTTTTCCTTGTTGTCTTCTTACGTCTAAGTGAAGCTACTCTACGTGGCTTCCCTGCCGGTTGCCCAAGTCTTTTCTTTTGGGCTATTCTAGACTTCTTCTGTGCTGCTGTCATTTCTCCAGATGTCTTTGGAGTTTTAGCAGATACTCGTTTACTAGGTCGGCAATATGGCGTACCGCGTTTATCACCTTTTTTCCTACCACAAGCTTTGCCTGTCTTTACATCTTTCCAGTCTTCTTTAAACCAGCGTTTTAAAGCTAGTCCTTTCTTGGTTTTACGCACTGCCATTATTTACCTGCTTTCTTTTTTCTGCATTTAGCAATAGCGCCAGAAGCATAAGCACTAGGAAATACTTTATAGCTCGCTTTTACTTTCTGATAGCACGCGTCTTTTACAGTACCGCCTTTTTTTAATTTAGTGGGTTTAGTATGACCATAACCTTTTTTCTTAAGCGCTAAATGTTTAGCTTTAGTGTCGGCTCTAACTGCTTTGCCCGTCTTCATATCATACATCATATGAGACTTAAATACATCACCCCCAGCTTTCATCTTCTTAGGTTTAGAGTGACTACACCCGCAGTTTTTTAATTTCTTTGGGTTTATTATACCCATTCCGCGAGAGGCTCTCACTATCTAGACCTTTTAGCTCTTGTAAGACCACGCTTAGCACACCCGTCAATAGATCCGCCTTTTCTAAAACCCATCATGCTTGGTCTACTAGGTCCACGTTTCTTCAGATTAACTTTCGGGTCTTTGTTTCTAGGTTTAGGTCCAGTACTTGGAGCTTTCATAGAAGTCATAGTAGGTCCTGAAGGTCCACGTTTTTTTAGATCAACTTTTTTAGCTCTTGGTTTAGCAGGTTTATTAACCTTACCCATATTAGGTCCCATATTAGTCTTAGTAGGTTTAAATCCTTCTGAACCTCTAGCACTTAATCTTCCGCCTTTATCTACAGCTCTTGGTGCGGATTTAGATTTAGATTTAGATTTAGATGTAGTGGGCTTATCATCTCTAAAGAATGTTCTTTTCTTTTTAACATTTGCCCCAAAGCGCCCTTTGCCATCAACATCCTGTTTTTTAAGTCTTTTAATTTCAGCATCAGTCAAGCCTCTTTTCTTAAGTTTCTTTTCTAAAGTTTTATTAATCTTGCCATAGACTCTTAGCCCTGCATTCTTCTTGTTTTGCTTTTCAGCTTTCATGACTTCGTTGTTTAAGTCACTTTTTACTTTCTTCGCTTTTCTTTCTTTAATCTGTTGGCGAAGTCTGTCTTGTAATGATGCCATTTTAATTCTCCTTAGTTAAACCATACGACCACGGGTGTGGCCTTTTTGTGCGATACCATCTGCACGTTTAGATGCGGAGCTAACTTTTCCACCTTTCTTGTATCCTTTGACTTTACCGCCGCCCATCATTTTTAATTCACCAACTACACGTTTTTTTTCAGCAGCTAAATTACGCTTACCTTTTTTAGTGTACCCTTTTTCTGCGTCAACTCTACCTAATTCTTCAAGTCGATTCATCCTTTCAGTATTCATGACTTTCTCCTTTTCTTTTTATTAATATACTCTTTTCCTACTTTTTGTGGTACCCCTACTTTTTTAGCAAACTTTTTGTTTTTAGCTACTGCTTGCATAAACTTTGCCTGCTTTTTAGTTTTAGGTGGCACTACTTATTAATCCTATTACTCGAAGCTTCAGGCTTTCTTGGTTTAGCACCTTCGTCTTCAATAACTTCTTTTTTACCAAATAACTTTTGCACTGTCTTGGTTTCCCAAATACGAATAATCATCCATATAATAGTAAATAGTGAAGCCAAGTGTGGTAGCCACGACATCATGGTACCTATTGCAGTGAAGATAGCTGATATATCTATTAAGTGTTTTGTTGTTTCATCCATTTTTAACATTTCCATCGTTTACGTGCTTGACGCAATCTAGAGTTTGGATCTTTAGCAGCTTTAGGAAACTTCTTCATTTGTCCTGCAGATCTTGCACAAAATGACTTACGTCTCTTTGCATCTTTAGAACCTTTCTTAACTTTCCCTGTTACAGCTGTTTTAAGTTTAGAACCTGGGTTTGCAGCTCGATAGGCTTTTACGCCTTTCTTTGTCATCCCCGCTCCTGTTTTAGTCTTTCTAAAGTTACCTGACTTAACCGAAGTTTTGATTCCCATTCCTTTTTTTCTAGGTGTTGCCATCTATACACAGTCCCCTAATGCTTCAAACCAACGCCTCAGTTCTTCGAGGCGATCTTCATTCTTAGTTGGTTTGGGCTCTTCTTCCATAGTTTATCCACAGAATACCGTTAATGATGTCACAGCTGCTGTTTGAGTTACTACTCCAAACGTTGTTTGTGGCTCATTTCCGTTAATTAAAATTCCGTCGCCTGGTAAAGCCATCTGTTGTGACTCTACGTTAGCTGGAGTAGCTATACTTAATAAAACTCTATCTGATGCTGCATTACCATCTAAGGTTAATGTAACACTACCTGCTCCTGCAGAACCTACAAAATAAAATCCTTTCATTCTAGTTCTAGGTAAAGCCATACCATCAGCAAGAGCGTTACCTATACTTACATTGGTTGCTACCGCTGCATCTGATGAAATACTAGTAATTCTAGAATAATAGTTTGTAGAAGTTGCGGTGCCAGTATCAACACCAGCTACAGTTTCAGTGGTTACAGACTGAGATAAATCCCCAGCCACATATCCAGTGATAGTAAATGTAGCGGCAGTTGCATCGCCCGCACAAGTAAATAGAATTTGATAGCCAGCCCCGTTATCTAGAGGCTGGTTAGTTATTAATGTTATATCGCCAGCACCACCAATAGCGGCAGCGGCTCTATATAACGTAGCTGAATAACTAGGAGTGACGGCCCATATATCTGTTGTTATAGCCATTGTCTATTCTCCTATTTAAGCAGTACGTGTAAGTGTGTAACCTGTAGCTGAACCAGGAGTTACTCCATCACCGCCAGTAAACATCAAAGTGAATTGAGCCATACCAGTAGCACCGTTAGCGACAACTACTCTACCAAAAGCAACTGCAGAAGCAGTAATAGTAGCGGCATCAGATAGTGATCCACCAGTACCTAAAGCGATTGTTACGTTGTCAGCACCGCCTGTGTTATCTACTATAAAAGAAAATTGTTGACCTCTCACTGCAAGCATTTGCTGAGAGACTCCTGTAACGCCACCTGCTGTAGTAGTAATAGGAAGAGTAATAGTTGTTGCAGCTGCTGATGTGGATGTAATATATCCTACTTGAAGATTCTGTGCTGTAATAGTTGCTGTAGCATTGATTGCTACTGAAGGACCTGTTGGTACGAATCCGTTAGTTGAGGCAACGGGACCTGAAAATGTAGTTCTTGACATAATTGTTTCTCCATACAAAGTTAAGCTTATCTGTCGTGTATGCGTCTGCTGGGGCAGTCTGATAAGCTGGTTTTACCCAGATAATTAATGTTACACGTTTTCATGCCATTATACAACAAAAAAGGGACCGAAGTCCCTTTATATAAAGCTTTGAAATTACTTGTTCATTACGTACATTGTTACTTCAAAACCGAATCTCATTTCTGTAGCAGCTGGTTTAGTCCACATAATATTTCTCCTTTATTTTAGATTTCAGCATTGCTGATGCATTAATTGTATCTATCTGATAAAACCTCGCAATAAGGATATTCATGAGTTTAATCAAATTCAGGCACAACTAACGGATTACTTTGTTTAGTGTTTCGTAGTTCTTCTTCAGGCAATATATCTTTTAGCTCTTCACTATAATAAGTATTGGTGTTTTTATGTTTGTCTGGATTGTTTTTTATGTCTTCCATTATCTCATCATAATAAGAAGTCCCTTCAGGCGGTCTATCATCAATCTCAACTCCATCTACAACTCCCTCGCATTTACGCGCAAGTGTTGCAAATTGTGGTGGTAGTTTTTTATTATTGTATCTTTTGCACATCTTTAATAATTCTAATTGCTGGGCTAACTCCATGTTTTCTAAAATTAAAGCTTTAGTAGTATCAGTGCAGTTACTTCCTAAATACCAAGTCCACCTAACTCCTATGCTTTTTGAATTTCCATCTCTTCCTTCGATACGATTATTTATACTTCCCCCATTATCATTATAACGACTCATATTGTCTGATTCATCTAGTCTATAATCAGAATAAATAGATACATCCCCTGTTTGACATTGTTGAAAATATCCTTGTAGGTAGTCATTACGAGCGTGAGCACATAAACTTAAGAATATAACACTAACGATTAAGGTCTTTAATATCATAGGAATGTTCTCTAACTTGATCTGCAAGCACCCTATATAAATCTTCACCCATTCTCATAGAGGCTCTTAATTCTGCTAATTCTGCTTTTACTTCTGCTATTTCTTTATTTGTGACTTGCTTAGAATCATTTAGTTTTTCTTTATGAGTTATTATTTTGTCTTGTAGCTTTACAATATACTCGGCGTTTTCTTGTACTGTATCGGTTAAGTTAACAATATATTTAACTGCTGTAAACGTACCTACAACTACAGAGACCACAACAGGCACCATAACTATATTACTTTTAAATGCGTCTATAATTTTCATATTTTTATTATACTCCTAAAAAAGAAAAGCCCAGCAGAGAGGAGCTAGGCTTTTCAGAGGTAGTGCTAAGTAGAACTATGAAACTACTTATGCACCTGGTGAACCCCACATACCTAGTGGATCACTCCAACCGAATGAATATCTTTCACGGGCTTTATATCTTACATTGCCAGTATCGAAATCACCATCCATAGAAGTTGTTAAAGCAGTTCTTTCAAAATGCTTCATACCGTTAGGTACGTCAGTAGTTAAGAAGTAAGCGTCACCATCAGTTAGATAGTGGTTTACTGTATAACCTTCTGGTATTGCACCATTATTTCTTAATGCGTTAAGGTCGTTATCAGCTGTACCAACACGAAGTTGAGTATCTAATAAACGAGTAGCAACGAATTGAAGAGCAGGTGGAATAACCAACTTACGTGGTTTAGCTGCAATCAATAGACCTCTTTCATCAGTCCATGCTGCGATTTGAATCACTGCGTTTTCTAATGCTGTTTCGTTAAGGTCTGTTGGTGTCGCTTGTGTGTTACTGTTAGTACCACCTGAAACTAATGGGTGGTTAGTAACTGCACCAGCGGCATTAGTACCAAACAATGAACGGTTATCGCCACCAAGGAAGTTCTGGTTGTAACCATTGTTAAGAACATTAGCTGCTCTAACTTGTTTAGTGTTTGCCATTGAACGTGCAAGAGCTTTAGTATAACGAGCTGAAAGACTATCATATAGATTATCTTCAACTGCTTCTTCAGTTAAACTGAATCCTAAAGCAATTGTTACGTGATTGTATCTAGCTGTAAAAGCTTCTTGTGCGTTGTCATACGCAATAGCTGCTCCCTCAGACTTAAGGGGTGCGGCTGCAAAGCCAGCTAGTTTTGTTTCTTCTTCGAATGAGCGATCTGAAGATTCAGTTTCGTAAATCTCTTTATGCTCTTCTCCGTAACGCTCATATTCTAAACCGAATAGCGCGTTAAGTCCTGGTAATAGCTCCTTAAGGAGCTGGGCTCTTGAAATTGCCATGTTTTATTCTCCTTAATTAGATTCCAGTTGCGTTAGTGTAAGAGTGCATACCTGGATTGAATTTAATCAATAAATCAGTAAATGCATCACCCACAGTTGAAGTTGGACTGTCTACAAAATCAACAATACGGAAAGCAAAAGTTGCTGTTGTATTTGTTGTAGCTGTTACTGCAGAATTAGAGTTACCTGTAGTAGTATCGCCTGTAGTTGTAGATTGCGCTGCTGCTAAGTGAGTGTTCTGACCTAAGTCAGCTTGTGTCACCGCTGCGTCCGCTTGTGCCATAAAGACTACATCTGGGTCGTCAACAATATATGCCTGAGCGTCAGCTGCTACTGTGCCTGTTGGCCAGTTTTGTCTAAACACTACTGTGCCTAGATTTGGGTCTGTGTAAGTACAACCTACAAAAACACCAATTGTTCCAGCTGGGAATGATGCGGCTGCTCCGCCACCTCCATTACCTGTAACTGTAACAATTTCAACAGTTCCCGCAGCTACGATTGAGACAATCGAGCCATTGTATATATTAGTTCCGTACGCAGAGGCAATCGGTAATAGACGCGTAGAGCCCGCATAAGGGGTACCGCCTATATGGTTTACTGCTTTAAGCCCATAGGGCGTAGCTGTAGTTGCCATGATTGTTTCTCCTATTTATTTTTTGCCCTTTCCAAAACTTTGACCATTTTCTTGACCTTCAGCAAACTTAGGCATACGAGGATCGTTTTGATTCATGTATGACTGGTCAACTGCTTCAGTCTGTGCTTTTGTTTTTTGATCCACAAAAGCTTGTCTTTGGTCCATCATTTCTTGAGGAGCTTTACATAATAATAGACCTCCAATTTCTATGCCTTCTTTAAATTGGCTATTGGGGTCTGCTTGTAATACGACTTCTGGGTGTTCCGAATGCTTCACCGGTTCCCAGCCTTCACGCATTTTTGAAGATACGTTCATGTTATCAGGCTCATTCAATAAAGAAACTCGAATCCAACGATAGGCCCATCCAGCTTTTTTAGTAAACTCTGGAAGGAGTGAGGCAGGTTGCCATTTTTTTGCTACGTCTTCTCTTACTTCAGTATCTCTTGATTCTCTTTTAATTACCTTATCCATTTGCGTTCTCCAATTTAATCATTTCTCGTGCATATTGCTCCGGTGTTAGCTTAAGCTTTTTAGCAAAAGCAACTTGTGTCTTACTTAGGCGTACTTTCTTCGGCGCGGTACTACGCGTTGCCGGTGCAACTACATTCGAAGGTTTGCGTTGGGCGGGTTTCTCCGGTTCCAACGAATTATCCCCAAAATTTTCAGGGAATCGTTTTTGCATCGTTTCATCTATACGACGATAGTATTCGTCACTTGTAGGACTTAACCCACTCCTGACTAATTTTTCATGTACTCCTAAAGCTAATGAAGTCATTTCTTCATCTTTACCAAACCAAGTATTTGTTTCTTGCCATGCTTGCGCTTTTGCGTCTGGTTTAGCAACTTGAGGTTGTACTTGTTGTTGATTAGACTCTACACTATTTTCTACCACTTGTGAAGTAGTATATTGAGGTTTTAGTCCACTAGCTTGAGCTAATTTCATTTGAGCACTATTCATTGCTCCTTGAGCTTCAACTATTTTCTCTGTGTCTCCAGATTCATAAGCTTCTTTATAATCACGTTTAGCAATTTTAAGCTCGGTTTCAGAGGCACTGACTAAAGTCTTAATATAGTCTTCCTCACCTGTGCTTAGTGTAGTCTGTAGCTTTTTGTTTTGGTCTGCTACTTTTTGTGCATAAGTAACGGCTTCTTGTCTTTCTCTTTCAGCTTTCTCTTTTTCACGTCTTTCGTCATGATGCATTTTTTTTAACTGCGCCATGCGTTGTTTAACACGTTCAGAGTATCCTTCTAACGTATCTCCCTCTACCTCTTTTACAATATCGTCAGGTAGTGGTTCTTTGCCTCGATCTTCAGGAGGAGTATCATCTTCTTCCTCTATAAACAATTCTTCTTGTTTAGGTTCTTGTTCTACTCTTTCAACATCTGCTGTAGATTTTTCGACTTTTTCTTCTTTTTTATCTTTGTTTAAATCTACCTCTAATTCTTCGCCTTCCATTTCTAATTCATCTGGTATTTCATTTATTATCTCTGCCATCTTTGCTCTCCTATGCGCGCTCGTAGCCACGTGGATCATCCACTACAGCTTCAACCGTGTCGTCGTTAATAATGCGGAATTCTTTTCCGTGAATTTTAATTCTAGTACCTGCATAAGCACGAGTAATAACGAAGTCTCCTTCTTTACACCATGCTCCTGTTGGAAACCTGGCTTCATCTTGATAAGCTAAATCTCCTAGCTGCATAACAAATAAGACCACTGTTGCATGCTCTTGCATTTGTTTTACAGAATCTGATTTAATAATTCCACCTTCATAAGTATCTTCTGCTTCAGGCACCATACATAATATGCGGTATCCTTTAACATCAGGCAGTTGTGTAGTAAGTTTAGCTAATGCTTCATCCTCACTTACTTTTTTACCATCAGTGGTAGTTGTGTTTTTGGTTTTAATAGGTGCTCCAGAGCTGGAGACTATTTGTGTGTCTGGGGTGGCTATAGTCATTTTTTACCCCCTATCTTTACAACACTATCCGTAGGACTGCTTTCAAAGTCTTCGTTGTCTTTAGTTAGGTTTGCTATCATATCAGCAATAAACATTTGAACGTGATCAAATCCTCTAACTTGTCCACATCCATGCTGATAACCTGCGAGGTCAGCGGTGCCTCTAGCCATATCTTCTACTACTTCGTTGCGTCTCTCTTTTATCTGGCTTGATAAATATAAGAGCGTTTCTTTCTCTGTCATGTTAGTCCTTTTTATTAGTTAGTATTGTCCTCATCTTTAGTTACATCTACCTTGGTTCTGTCTCTTAACTTTTGCGTATGTGCGATAGTCTCGTTACGTAACCTAGATTCTTCTGAGCGCAAAGCAATATCTTTTTCTTTGTTGATTGCTTGTGCTCCTAATTTAGCCCCTTCTAAAACTTCTTTAGTCGTTATATCTTTTTGTTGCATTTCAGCTTTAGCGCCTATATCAGCGCCTTTAATTGTTTCTTGTGATTTAATTCTAGCTTGTTCTAACATCACATCTTTCTGTACTTCTACAGTTGCTTTTTGTTTATCCAGTTCTAGTTTAGCTTTATCTAGTTCTATATCAGCCATCATTTTCTGAGCTTTAGTTTTAGCTTCTTCTTGTTTAATCTGAAGTTCGGCTTGTTGCATTTGTAATACTGGATCTTGAGCTTGTTGTTGTCTTTCTTCTTCAGAAGCTTTAAGACTACTCTCACCTAGAACTTTAGGTGCAGCTTCAGCTGTTAGTCTAGCAACTTCATTCTCAATATCTATTGGTAGTGGCTCATCTATCGGTGGAAGTGGTACACCGAGTTTGTTTTCAATTTCTAATCTATATTGGAAAGCAATATGTTCTGCAATGTGAGCTTCCATAGCAGCTTGTATCATTCCTGCTTTTGTACTTTGCCCTACTAGCTTTCTAATTAATGGATCGTCAGTAAATGCCATATGAACTGCAATGTGTGCTTCATGGTCTTGGTCAAGAAATGCTTTAACAGGTTTACCATTTATAATATTCATATTCTCTGTAACAGGACCTAGCTGTTTTATATCATCTTTATTAGGAATGAGTTTCTCTGCATTCTTAACTCCTAGCACATCTAACATTTGTCTATTGAGTTCTGGCAAGTCATATATATCTGGATTCTGTTGAGCCATTTGCATAACTGCTTGATACTGAACAACCTTCTGTGCCATAGTTGCAGCATTAGGATCAGCTACAGGTATAAGATTAACTTTATCGTAGTCAGCTTGTTTAGCACCGGGTGTTCCTGATGCAGGATCATATTGATAGTCTGGGTCTGTGTAGTCTTTAATTAATGTCTTAAGTAATCCAAACTCTTTTTTCATTGAGTAGTAGATACGAGCATTAACTGCCGACATTACTTTGAGTGTTCGTTCTAGTATAGCAAGTGTAGAACCTACTGGAGAGTTAGCTGACATATCAGATACTTTCATATCTGCAGCAGAAGCAAAGCGTCTACCTTCGTCAATAATTTTATCCATTAGGGCAGCAAGCACTTGACTTGGCTCTTTATAGGGTAGAGGCATTAAGTTATCACGGATAGTTCCAGATGGTGCGTCAACATCACGCCACTCTGCTGGTCCAATTGGTGTATCATCTCCTTTAATACGTAAGCCCCTTGCTTTAAATCCACCTGGGAGATTAGATAATGTACCCGCGTCTACTAATTGTCTTAATAACATTGTGCCTGATTTTGAAAAACCACCAATCAAATGTATTAGTCCAAAGCAGTAAAATCCAAACCCTGGTATATAACCATAGTGAACAAAGTGCTCACGACGTTTTTTCATATCATCATCTTGATTCCAATTACGTCTGATTGCTAGAATCTCTGTAGTACCTTTATCAATAGTAACAACGTAAGGTAATGCTATTCCTGTTTTTCTACTTCCATCTTTGTCTTCATAACCTTCTAAGTCAAGGTTAACATTCATCTCTAGTATTTTATATCTATCATCATTAGTAGCATCAAAGCCCATCTGTTCTGCAATTTTTTTCTCTACTTCATCTAAGTCATAATCTGCTTCACCTAAATCTACATCTTTATAAAAACCTATCTCTTGCAAGTTATGAATTTCTTGTTTTGTTTTACGCATCACATGAGTAATTCGCTCTGCTGTTTCTAGGTTAGAAGCACCATAAGGTACAACCATATCTTCAGCTGGTACAAATAGTGATACTTGACGTTCTAGTGCTGGGTCATAATAGACTTTCTTAAATGCATTACCTGCTAAACCTAGTCCCCATAACATTCTTTCATGTTCTGGGCGATATTCTGGCATTTTATCCATGAGCTGATAATTCATATTCTCTTGAACTCGCGCTGCTGACTCTAAACACTCAGGTGTTTCTTTACCAATAATAGAAGTCTTCACAGGGCCTGCAGCTGGAAAGGTTTCCATCATTGTTTCAGCTTGAAATTTAACGAGTGCTTCAGAGAGTAGTGGGTGGTAGACAGCGCATGCGCCTTCCCATGGTTCAGTACGTTCTTCTATTTTAAGACCAAGAAGTTCTAGACCATCAACGTAAGTTTCAAGCCAGTCTTTTCTAGAGTTTATATCATTAGAGAAATCTTCAAGTAAATCTGAGGATAGTGTAGCTAGATATGAGTCATCTAGTTCTTCAGCTAAGTTTTCAGAAAACGTGTCATCGTCCATTCTATCTGGATCAATAACTATTTCAGCATCACCAATACCTATAGTAACTTTTTCTGGGTCTTCTATTTCTATTTCAATAGCTTCTTCTGATTCAGCTAGTTCTTCTATGCCTTCTGGAGCTGCATACAGTCCTTTATCTATATCTGCCATTATTTATCCTCATTACACTGCATAATATTTTTTATGGTTTCTACCCCTAAACATTACTATATCATCCTCTTCATCATTCGGCAATCGAATAAATCCACCCTGCCTAAAACGAGCGAGTGCTAAAGTTGTGGAGTCAACCAAGTCATCGTTGGCACCACTAGGGAAATCGTTACATTCTTCAATGACCTCGTGCGCCCAACGCTTATCGGGTGCATAAACAACCCCGCCACTAAAGAGATCAGACACAGCATTAACACGGCTAATCTTATCCTGTCCCTTTCCAGGCGTAAATTCTCCAACAGGTATTCCCATTCTTCTAAACTCTTGATATAAAGCTGCCCCATTAGATTTTTTCTCTACAATAAAGGCGTCTGGCTCCCACTCTTGATACTCTTCTAAGCAAAGCTGCTTAAGTTCAGGGAATTCCAAACGCTCCTTTATCGCGTTCAATAATATTATAGCGTAGTTGTTTGTCTCTTCGTTAAGAAATACGCCCCATGTTGTTAATGCGTTGTAATCAGCTCTGTTATTAGCTTCTTGCGCAGCATCAAGTGTCATTATTATAAATTCACACGGAGGTGGGTCTTCTTCTTCCCACATATTCCACCATTCTCGCTTGATTAGTGCTCCTTCTTCCGATGTTGGGTTCTGTAAGTACTGCGCATTCCAATATCGTATGTCTAATGCAGCACGTCTAGCCTTTAATTCTTCTAATGGCCAGAACTCAGGCCATAATGGAACTTCATTTCCCTTTTTATCTTCTAAAATAGCAGGAAACTCTACTACTTCCCAGTCATCAACATCGTCGTTCTTGGTCATCTGGTTGATAATCTGTCCCGTTAGGTCTAGCTTCGACCATCTCGTCATCACTACTACAATTGCTCCCCCCGGCATCAGCCTCTGTAGAGGCCCTGACTGAAACCATTCCCAAGCTGGCAAGAACACGTCGCCTTTGCCCAGTTTGGCATCTTGTTCTGAGTGGGGATCGTCGATTATAAATAGATCTGCTCCACGACCAGCCAAAGCACCACCAACACCAATAGCAAAATACTCACCGTTATGATTCGTACCCCACCTACTGGCGCTTTTACTATCCGCTTGTAGACTGATATCGGGGAATATGTCTTTATAAGGGTCTGAACCCACGAGATTCCTGACCCGACGGCCAAAGTTAACAGCAAGGTCTGCTGTATGAGATGCCATAATAACCTTTTTTGCTGGGTGGTTACCCAAAAACCAAGCCGGAGCCAGATAGGAAATAAGTTCTGATTTTCCGTGACGAGGCGCGATATTAACGATAACTCGTTTTCTAACTCCTCTTGATATTTCTTCAAATAATTTAGCCAATTTTGCATGATGTGCTCCTACTTTATAATCGGGGTAGACATGCTTGATAAAGTCTAAGAAGTTTGCCTTCCCCTGTGTTTTAGTTAAGTTCTTTTTATATTCTTTTAATAGTCTAAGATGTCTCTGTCTGTCTTGTTCAGACATGTTAGGTATTTCTCTTTGAAGTAGCTCTAGGTCTTGTTCGTTAATCATCGTCATCTTCTTCTATGACTTCACCTTCTATGACCTTGCCCTTAAGTTGTTCTATTGTCTCCCTTAATTCTCTTTCTAACTCTTCACCTGATTTATTGATGTGTGTAATCTCTGTCTTCTTTTTAAATGCATCTACTCCATCAATCTCTCCTACTGCTTTCCATGCTGATATGCGTTCACGAGGAGACTTCGCCATTGCTGCTTCTTGTAGTAGTCCATTAAGAACTGATAACTTTATTTCTGCTAGGTCTTTAGCTACCATGTGACTAGTTTGATTCACTAAGCCGGCCAAGTAAGCTATCGTCTCATTAGGATAATTTCCAAACTCAGGCTTGAGCTCTGGGTTTTTCATCATCTCTTTTGCAATAGTTTCTGCTGTTTCCATTTCATCAACTGAGGGTTCTATTGCCTCATCTTGTATATCTGATATAACTTTAATTGTATGCGCTCTCATTGTGAGTTCTTCGTCCGGTGACATCTCAGGCAAAGCTTCTCTAGCGTTTTTAGGCAGTGGAATATTGTCCTCTATATGAGGAAGTACCACAGTATGGTTCGAGTTTTGTTTGGTATTGTCGTCTGTTACGTTTGTTGATTTATTACTCATTGTGTTTGCTGTTACACCTTAGTTATTTGCAGCGTTGGGCTTTAGTATATCCTATTAGATAAGTAAAAACAAACAGAAAACGTAAAGTAATACTAAATATAAACAGACGTTGAGTAGACCAAGTAGTGTGTATAGGATATTCATGCCCCAATTATATCGAGTTTTGTTTTTATATGTGTAAGTGAGAATCGTTTGTATTAAGTAGGCCCCGCGAACGAGGCCTGAGAGGAGGTACACCATGCTCACTATCAAATAAGCATAGAATTAGTATACCTGGTTTTTGACATTTTTTGCGAAATATTTTTTCTGTATTGAATTAGTAAACTAAGGGGGCGGGTTTCTAAATTTACCAGATTATTTGTGTTCCGCATAGTGTGTATAGCACACATGGAGTCCCGTTTGGTTTTGTTGGGGTAGGTGGGGGGTAGGGTAAAAACGCGACGCCTGAAAACCTGACACTATGTCAGGTCATTTAAATTAATTACCCTATGCTTTGCTAATTAGTATCATTTAAGACATAGTTATATCAAGTCGCGACTAATAAACATTAGGTTTATTATGGACGGCTTATATCAAAGGAGATAACTATGTTATCACTATCAAAGGCGGTTCTTAGCACGCTTAGAGTTGACGCTAAGAGATTCACAGTAGCAACAGAAACAGTAGCAGATATAGCAACAACCATTGCAACAACCATTGAAGGTGCAATACCTTCGAAGTATTTAAAACTTCGCACGGTCGAAGGTCAGACCTTGCAAGGTTACAAGGACGAAGTGCAAGCAGTCTTTGATGCCATGCCTGATGTAGCAGAAAGTCTCAAAGGCGGTGTTGTTGAAGGGGTTGCAGATGGTAAGTCTTACAAGGACTACTCATTCAACCTAGTCGACAACGGCGGTGTCTATGCCATAGCAGATGAAGGTGCAAAGCCTGACCGTAGCTTCACTGCTACGCAACTCCGCGACCTTGACACTGGCAAGCTCAAGCTAGTTGCTAACAAAAAGGGTATTAACAATAACCCTGAAGGGACTTTCGGTCCTAGCCTTCACGCTCTGCTTGATAAAAGCAAGCGACTTACATTCAACAACTCTGTTGATAAGGCTTGGGGTAGATTGAAGTCTGCGATAGCCAAGCAACTTGGTGATATGCATGGCATTGTAACCCCTGAAGTAGACGAAGTAGACAAGGCAATCAGTCTGGCTACCAACTGCTTCAAGGCTCTACGCAACAAGGCAGAGCTAATGTCTGCTGATGACCGCAAAGGTCTCATGGCTTGGATAACCAAGTCGCAGAGTGAGTTTCCTCTGAAGTAGTAACTGTGACACCCAAGTCCCTGCTAGGTCAAAAGCCTAGCAGGGCTTTTTTTTAATCTTTTTTTATTTGGTCTGCTTTGATACCAGTTCCCTGCGCGGGGGCGAACGCACGAGGACGACCTGACACCATGTCAGGCGAGGACATCAGCTAAGAAACTTCTATCTCACAGTAATCTTAGTTTGATTGTGGATACCTGATACCAGTTCTCGGCACGAGGGCGACGACGCAAAACGATACCTGACACCCTGTCAGGTCTGAAAAACCTTGTTCCAAAGTGTGAACTGGGTTTGGAACATGATTTACCCTGTAGAATCAGTTAGTTAGGTGACCTTGTTCCAATGTTCCAACGATTTGACAGGATAAGACATGGTTTCTGAGATAATTTAGTCTACGAGACCTCATTTCGCGATGTAATTAATCAATCCTACAAAAATCCACAGGTCAACGCTCTCTAAAAACACTGGAACATTGGAACAAACTAATAATACTTAATAATAATAATATAATATATATATATAAAACAACAACTTAGTTTTTTGCCACACCCCTTGTTCTGTTCCTTTAGTAAACTTAGACCCCCTCGGAACATGGAACAACGCATAAACAGGGCGACCTAGCCCGAAAGCAACCATATCTATACTAATTCTCAACCCTATCATATCTGATTTTCTTAGCTCATACTTTGTTCCATTAGTAACCTTTGTGTTGGAACAAGATTTTTGGAACAAGACCTGACCTCAATTTGGAACATAATCCTAACCCTATCATCTAAGAATATCTTAGTTCATACATAACTCATCACGGCGTAACAAAACCAGACCCCTTGAATCCAACAACACAACTCCGTCACCAAACCCCCTACAGCCGTCGACACAACGAAGTCTAAAATCACATTCAAACTACAACATTTTTAAAATCACTGAATATCTAATGGGTCACTAAATCCTGAAACACTTGACTTATTAGTAAACTTATGGTATAATTATATATAGAATGAAAGTTTAACCTAAAATCAGTAATTCTAATTACACGACCTGACATGGTGTCAGGAAGTCAAAACAAAGGAGAGTCAATATGTATACAAAGAATAGTGAGACAATCGAAACAAGACGCAAGAAACGGAATTGGTATGCGTTGGGAATATTACAAGGTTTTGCATTAGGTTATCTAATTAGCGAGGTTTTGAGATATGTCAACCTGTAGGCAATGTGAGAACTGGTATCCAGATGAACGCTTTAACATCGGGTATGAGACTTGTAAATCATGTGGTGAGATTGAGGCAAGGAAAGTCAAGCATACGATTGCACCTATGCACAAATCAAACTACATGGTTTTTACTAACTTGGAAGATTTGAAAGGAATTAACAACAAAGGGGGTAAACATGGGTAAACAGTTTAGAGATATACCTTGTCCAAATCAAGGCAAGAAAGAACAGGGACTGGGTGTCGCTGAGGAGTCAAGACTAAAATCAAACGAAATACTTGAGACAGGACTTGACGAATTGATAAACGAACTCTCGGTATTCGCCGAGAAAGGGGGGGACGATTAAATCTAGTAGGTCATTGAATTGTATAACACTTGACTTATTAGTAAACCTATGGTATAATTATATATAGAATGAAAGTTTATTCTATTGTTTTAGATGTAAATTATAAACCGAACCTGACACTATGTCAGGATTGTTACAAGCTAAATCCAACAGACTATGTCGAAAGGCATACGAGGGTTGTCTAGGAAATTATCTGTTACTGACTAGACCCAATCAACAGTCCTGACATAGTGTCAGGTTCACCTAACGAGGAGATACACTATGCACTATGAAACACAAAGCGTAGAACGAACCGAACTAACACAACCAACACACTTAACATCGTTGGCGACATCAGCAGTTTTAGTCTCAGTTGATGTAAATGTTTGGAGTGCTACAAAGCAAGACCGAGGTATTAGCAACGAAGTAACAAAGGGTAAGAAAGCAGACCCAAATGCTGGTAGGTTTGTTAAGAACTTACTCGCGAACAATTCGTATCACAAGAACTTGGTCAATTATCGTCAGACTATATACAATTGGCTGAAAGCAAAAACCTATCGGTGGAACAATACGCAAGACCTACTACCGACCATAGCACTCGAAGACTTCAAAGCAGAATACGACAAGCATGAGAAAGAGTTTGCTCACCTGCTATCTGAGTTTTCTAAGAACTATGAGTCTATTAAATCAAACATGGCATTCGCTCAAGGTGATATGTATAACATGGAAGACTACCCTGACATTGAAGAAGTTAAGGATAAGTTTGGGTGTAAGTTGTATATATCCGAAGTGCCTCAACAAGACTTCAGGTGTCAAGTTGCACAAGACCTAGCCGACGACCTGAAAGCAAATTATCAACAACAATGTGAGGAGATAGTATCTAATGTATTACATCAACAAACGGGACGCGTCATTGAAGTCATGGAAAGTATCGCACACTGTTGCGGAAATCAGGAAGTTACAACCAAAAATGGGGATATCAAAACAAAGAAACGAAAGATATATGATACAACCATTGAGAAAGCAAAAGACCTCTGTCGCACGATAGGGGGTTTCAAGTATGTGGACAACGAACATAGTCGCAAACTCGTATCAGTCGCAAGACAATTAGATGATACCTTAACGGGTGTTTCTACAGACGCATTACGAGATAGTGATTATACAAGGGATAAGGTCAAGTCAGAAGTTGAAGACATCTTATCTAAATTTGCAGTTTAATCCTGACACTATGTCAGGTTTCATTTTTATACTAGGAGATACATCATGCACAACCAAAGAGTAACTATCAACGAACTTGTAAGACTAATACCAACCATTGGTGAGAAGTTGACACCAATCATTCAATCAGAACCTGGGTGTGGTAAGACATCATTACTGAGTATGTTAGAGGATAACATGGGTGACAAATACGACTACATCTATGTTGATTGTCCTGTGAAAGATATGCAAGACATCGCGATGACCATACCGAACCATGACACACGCACACTAGAAACTTATGTGGGTTCACTATTCAAACTAGACTCACCGAAACCAAAGGTCATACTACTTGATGAGTTTATGAAAGCACCGAAACTACTTCAGGTTATATTTACTAGACTAATGCTAGAGAGATTTGTAGGTGATACACCACTACCACAGGGCAGTATCGTGTTTGGGACATCTAATAATCAATCAGATGGAGTGGGTGACACCATGTTGGCACACGCAAGTAACAGGGTTTGCCTATTGCAAATGCAGAAACCAAAGGTAGAAGATTGGCTTGTATGGGCGAGTGAGAACGCAATCAGTCCATTGATTAGAGCATGGGTTCATATGTTTCCGAGAGCATTGAACAGTTACCTTGACGACAATCAGAAAGACAATCCATACATCTTTCAACCAAGTAAACCTCAGCTATCGTTTGTTACACCTCGGTCATTAGCTAAGGCGAGTGTCATCGTGGAGAACAGAGACATACTAGGAGAGACACCTACCATGTCAGCTCTGTCAGGCACAATCGGTTACAGTGCAAGTGCAGACATGAGTGCGTTCTTATCACTGGAGAAATCCTTACCTGATATCAATGAGATACTACAACAACCTGAGAATGTTAAAGTCCCTGATGAGATATCAGCACAGTTGATGGTGATGTTTCAGGCATTAGATAAACTAAGGACACAAGACCAATTGACGAACTTCATGAAGTTTATCAAGCGAATTAAGTCGAGTGAGATACAAGCAATATTCTTTACTATGCTAGTGCGTAACAAAGAGACTAGAACTCTCGCTCGTGGCAACGCAGAAATTGCGAAGTGGGCAACAGAGAACTACGAACTATTCTAAAATCAAACCTGACACTATGTCAGGAAAGGAAAAACTATGACTAATCAAGAAACTAGATTGAAGAAAGCACATGTTGCCCTGATGAAACACCCTGAGACTGCACTCTACTCAGGCATTATGATGATGGGTGATAGCACTGTTGTTGATGATTGTCCTACGGCTTACACCGATGGTGTGAACAAGAAGTATGGTAGGGCATTCTTACAGAAACTATCAGATGAAGAAATACGAGGGTTAGTATTGCACGAGAACCTACACATTGCACTCAAGCATATACAAAGGTTCAAGAAAGAGTTTGATGATAACCCTAGATTTGTAAACATGTCAGCAGATTATGTTGTAAATGATGTGATTAAGAATTTGTCAGATAGGTCTATCGCACACTTACCTGAGGGTGGATTGTATGACCCGAAGTATCACAATTGGTCAGTGCGAGAGGTGATGAATGACTTGAAAGACCAACAGAAACAAGGCAAGGAACCTCAAGGTGGCAGTATGGACGAGCATGACTTTGAGGGTAGCCCAACCGATGGCGAGGGTAAGCCCATGTCAGACAAAGAACAGAAAGAATTGTCAGGCAAGATTGATAAGGCATTACGCGAGGGCAGTATACTTGCCGGTAGACTAGGTGGCAATGTCCCTAGACACATCACCAAGTTGCTAGAACCTACTATCGATTGGAAAGATGTATTGCGTGATTTTATTATGTCATCAATGAAAGGCACTGATGAATACACATGGCGAAAGTATAACAAGCGACTTGTTGCCAATGATATTTATATGCCGAGCATGGAAGATGAGGCAGTGGGGGAGTTGACTATTGCTATCGACACATCGGGTTCGATTGGTGAGACAGAGCTCAATGCGTTCTCGTCAGAACTGGTATCCATCTGTAGTCTTACATCGCCTGAATTAGTTCGTGTGGTGTGGTGGGACGCACAGGTTCATGGTGAGCAAGTGTTCAGGGAGGGGGACTATCATCAGATACAATCTCTACTCAAACCACAAGGTGGAGGTGGAACTGACCCCGACTGTATACCTGAATACATCGCTAAGAAGAATATTAAATCAGAGGCAATCGTAGTATTCACTGATGGATACTTCTCAACACCGAAGTGGGACACTGCAATACCGAGTTTGTTTGTGGCGACAGATACGGATAGTGCTATACCAAGCCATTGTAAAGCAATAAAACAAGACCTGACATAGTGTCAGGTCACTAAATCAAAAGGAGATATATCATGTTCAAACAAGTTACATATGACAGACTGTTAGCAATTGCTAATACTGAAAAACCTTACAGACATACGAGTCGAAGTAAGAAACCAAAAGGTTCGTATCCTGTAATACCTGACCTAAGACATCATACACACAAGTATTTTGCTCAAAACAAAGATGGGTCATTCACTATTTATTATCATGGGGGTGAGATTGCCCATGTTCACAAAGGCAACATAATTGAGATAGCTTGTGATAGCTATTGGCAAGGCGAGAGAATGTATATGACTGCCCTACAAGAAAATCCGTTTGGCACTTATAGACAAGGTTATTGGTATGAGGGACAAATCGTAACCAATGATGAGAGTAAGGGTGGGTTGATGTATGCAAATATACTAGACGCTGAGGGTAAGTATGTAGTATTCAGACCATTGATGAAAGGGTGGAAGTATAACATGATGACTGATGAACCTCTTATACCATACGATACAATCACCAAAGTTGTAAAGCGTAGCGAGAGTAACAAGTTAAGAAAGAAGATTGACGAGGGCATGAGATTGGTGAGTGCAATGTGGAAGTCACACGACCCTGAACGAACTAACATGATGAAACTATGCAGTGAAGTATTAGATAAGGTAGAAAGACCAAGCAATAGAAACGAGGATGGGTTCTATCTAGGAACGCAAGAACGCAATAAAGTATTTGGGTCATGGCGAAAGAAACTCATGGATGATGGTGAGTGGGAAATCCTAGCGTCAGAGAAGTATCAACAAAGCAGTTGGGAGTATAGCTACGTTAGTATGGCAGAGACTATAGATAAGATAAAAGTAAGAATGAAAGAGGACGCGTGGATGTATCTTCCTGAGATGACTGAAGAGAAAATAACACCATGCGAAACATTATATATTCCATCAGCTAGGAATATCTTTAGACAAAGAGGAGAGTGAACATGAGTAATAAAATAAGTGTAAAAGAGTTTGATGAATGGTTAGATGAGCATAGCGATTTGACTCGTGAAAACAATTTAAGTGATAAAGAAGAAAAAATATTACAAGATTTTCAAGACAAAGAGTTAGCTATAGAGGATGGCGATTTAACTGAGGGCGATACACTATACAATGTTTTTTATATCTATGAGGGTGTGCATGAGTATGAGGGAACTACTAATGATACTAAGTTGTGGTTAGCTATGCATAATAAACGTAGATTAGATGAGGGGAATATGCTTGAGTGGGAAGATGACTTTAGTTTTGAAGAAATAGAAGTGTCTATCTTTAAGGAGAGTAAACATGAGTGAACAATCTTATGAAGATAAAATGAACGATTATTATCACGCAGAGATAGAGTCACGCTTTACCAACGAGGAGGCAATGGAGGAGTTTGCCAAACTTATGAGAGAGCGTATTTATAAACAAGACGCAGACGCAGTTGATTGGGCAATGGAGTGCATGTTAGACAAGGTTGATATCCATGATGTGAAGTCTGAGTTGGTTTACGCATTTAGAAACAAGGAGGTGGACTATGACTAAGAAACTAAAAACCTACACACTTCGAGCAATACGAGAGGTGTCTGAAATTGCAGTTGTTGACGCTACATCAGAAGCTGAAGCTATTGAAAAAGCTGAGGACAGTGAGTGGGAATGCGATAGCGACCTAAGTTTTGAAATAACAAGTATAGAGGAGAGTGAACATGAGTAAAAAACTAAAACCTTATCGCGTTTACATTACGCAGTATGTTAGACCGATAGATGTAATGGCAGAGAGTTCTGAGTCAGCTAAGAGAATTGCTACCGAAGACCATACATGGGAAGTAATTGACGCAGACATCCGTGCTGAGAAACAAGAAATAATTGATGAAAAAGACTATCAATATAGGGGGGACAAGTAATGGGATATCGTAGCCAAGTAGCAATAGGAATACAAATGAACCCTGACATAGTGTCAGAGTTAGATACTACATTGACTCCTGAGATGATGTGGAAAACATTTGTAACTGAATGTAAAGCAAGACACCCAATAGCATTTAACAATCAGTGGGCACAGATGGAGGTTCATGACAATGTTTATACTATGAGATTTGTGCATGACCATATTAAATGGTATGAGGGTTATGACTTTGTCGCAGACTTTGAGGGAACACTTGCTATCGCTGGAGAGTTTAACGAGCAATACAATACTAAAGACCATTCAGAGTTATTTGATAGTGCATTCGTAAGGATAGGCGAGGAGTCAGGCGATGTCGTTACCGACTATCAGGGTGATGGTTGGGAGATGTTTGACGCAGTAACAGAAATACACGGAACTTTAACAACACCATTTGAGGAGAAAGTATCATGATTGACAAGAAACATTATTACTTTGAATTAGACGCGAACAGAGGCACTTTAAATCATCAGCTTACTGAGTCGGAGAAGACATTCATACTAGAACTATGTCATAAGTATGACCTAAAGATATCTCACGCGATAGACATTAGAACGCAGTGGTCAGAAGAATATTGGACATTTAATTCTATGGACACACAAACTGAACGAGCCAATGCAAAAGCATACATACTTACAAAGCATGGCTTACCTAACATGGTTGCATGGGTGCATGATGATAAGTTCTATATATCAGTCGACGCTAGACTTAAAGAGAGAAGTGATAATAAATACATACACTCCAAGCGTATGAAAGATGTCATTAGAAAGTTTGATAAAAGATATAAATTCTTAGTATCACAGAGTCATAGTGACCCATTATCAACGCACGAATGGATTACCAATAGTGGACTAGGTAGGCAGTTGTATCAAGATGTAACCAAGACTGATAGTTTGGACGGGGCATACAGTAGGATATCTTTGAGTGGTGCGTCGCTACACTTACTCTTAAATAAAGTCTATGAAAACACTATGGATACGAGCCATGTTATTACTGACGAGTGGAAGAACTTATATACTCAATTTAATAATACTAAAGACAAGCAAGACGCGAGTATATCTTACGCGATAGAGAACTTACATAAGCCATTTTATATTCTAGGTAAGGCAAAGATGACAATGGACAACGATAGAGTTACGGTGTTTAAAGTTAAGTTCAAAGAGACTAGTAAGTCTAAATTAGAGTTACTTGAAGAACCTAAGACTTACATGAACCTAGAACAATGTCCGTTGCATGATAAGTTAAGACCTCAGCTGATGCTATGGGCAATGAACGGCAAGGAAGTATGGGATGACAAGTATAGACAACCTGAATGGTTAATAGATAATGTGATTATAGATGGCTCTGTTCAAAGTAAGTATGATGAGTCTACAAAGACAGGTAATATTTCAGAAGGGGGTATATCAGATTACGAAATGCTGTATACTTACTTACTAGATGTTGACTAAACTAGACCCAATACCACACTTTAAACTTACGGACTATGTCCGAGTAGCAATCCATTACAAGAGAGGAGAGTATACTGTATACCTAGACAATGACATGGTTAGACAGTATACCCTCCAAACTCTCCCCTCATATATATCATCTAAGATAACCGTAGCTAAAGCACTGAGTCTCCATGTAAGACCTGATTATGAAGTAAAAGAACATGACATATTTATGTGTGATGTTGAACAAGGCGATCCCGATGTCGCGTGGAGAGCTAGTGAGAATTGGTATATAGTTATTCTTCATCTAATAGATTATCAAACATTATTAGGACTCAAGAAGAATGGCAACCCCCGAAAAGAAAGTAAAAGAAAAAGTAAAAAGAATATTAAAAAAGATTGACGCTTATTTCTGTATGCCGGCGACAGGTGGCTATGGTGCAAGTGGTGTTCCCGATATCCTCGCCTGTTATCAAGGTAAATTTATAGGCATTGAAACTAAAGCTAATGGCAATCGTCCTACGGCTCTCCAACAAAAACATCTAAGAGATATTAGTATATCAGGTGGTGTCTCATTAGTTATTGACGAGACGAATATAGATATGCTAGAGTTGTATATCAAGGGTAAGAGAATATACGACATAGATGAAAAAGAATAAAACTAACCTGACACTAGGTCAGGACGACAAAGTGAACCACCCATCACATTACACAAATCATAAGTGGGAGGTCTATGACATACTAGAGGAATTCTTTAGTGATGACCCCTTATTATGGCAGTGTGGTAAATATCTACTCAGGTGTAAATACAAAGGCAATCAATCACAAGACTTAAAGAAGATGATATGGTATGCTAACAAACGAATTGAGAAAGGAGATACATAATGAGTCAAGATTTATTTGGAAGAATAAAAATCATATTGGAAGACCATGTAAAAATGCTTAACGAACTTAAGGTAGGAGACCCACATGCTGAGGAAGCAGAGAGTATCATTGAAGAGATTAATATACTATTAAAATCAGACAAGGCGGGAGAGATTGAGAAACGGATTGATGTAGCAGAAAGACAAGCCCTATCTGATGACCTCGCTGATGAAATTATTAGTGGAAAGTATTGCGTCGGTGGAGCGTGTGAAGATTGAGAACTGGTATCAAATACTAGGATGACCACTACTAGGCGAGAGCGTCATTACATAATTCTAGATTTTTTAGGAGACCCTATAAGAAAGTTTTATACAAAGGTAGATGCTAAGGAGTTCCTAAAAGATAAAGATGATTGCACTATGAAAGTTGAAACAAAAGAAGTAGAAGTAGAAGTAAAAGAAAAGCTAGACGACTATGAACTAGCATTAAAAACTTGTGAACCATGTTTATTTTAAATGAAAGGAAAGGAGATGCCAAGAGTGACTTACACTAAAGAAGAAAAACAAATAATTATAGATAGGGCTAATGAATATATGAAAAGGAAACCAAACACTACAAGAAACAAAGTAGCAAATTATGCGGGGGTAGCTATTTCAGTATTAGAAAGATGGGGGGTTGTATTACCTAAACCGATTACTGCAAAACAAAGAATAAGTAAATCACCGTGGCGAGTAGGACACATGATATGAGCGATGAAGCCGATAACGCTAACGACGAATCACAAAAACAGTTAGAGGCTACTTTAAAATCTGTTAATACAGAAGTGCCTGAAAACGAAACAGGTAAATGTCTTTGGTGTGAAAAACCAATAGATGATAAGAGAAGATGGTGTTCTCCTATCTGTCGTAACGAACATGAATATTATGCGAATAAGCTATGACTATAATTAAAGAAGATAACAGAGTCGGGCCGGCAGTGTGTTGCAAGTGTGGCGATGACGCAAAGATTAATCACGGGGGCAAATGGTATTGCTCTATTGAATCTGATATGGGTGTGATGAACTTAAAAGGATTTTGTATAAAAGAGAGAAAGGAAACTAAGTGCAAGTAGTAACACTTGACTTTGAAACATTTTATAGTAAGACCTTTAGTTTATCTAAGCTAACAACCGAAGAATATATTAGGTCGCCTGAGTTTCAAACTATTGGCTATTCAATTAAGATAGATGATGGTAAGACCAAATGGTATACAGGTTCACATGAGGAATTATTAGAAGAACTAAACAAGGTAGATTGGGATAAGTCTATGTTGTTATGTCATAACACTTTGTTTGATGGTGCTATTCTTAGTTGGATATTTGGTCTACAACCATTCGCATACTTGGATACATTGTGTATGGCTCGTGCTATTCATGGTGTCAATGCCGGTGGTAGTTTAAAAGCATTAGCTGAAAGATATGAGTTAGGTGAGAAAGGCACAGAAGTATTAGACGCATTAGGTAAAAGACTAGAAGACTTCCAAGAACACGAACTTAAACGTTACGGTCAATACTGTAATAACGACGTTGAGTTAACATATAATCTATTCAAAGTATTATCCCAATCATTTCCTGTAGACGAATTAAAACTTATAGACATTACACTTCGTATGTATACCAACCCTGTATTGACAGTAGATGATGGTCTATTGATTACAAGATTAGATGAAGTCAAGGATGAAAAGCAAAAGCTATTATCTAGTTTAATGAATAGATTAAAGTGTGATACAGAGGAAGAAGTTAGGAAGAAGTTAGCAAGTAATAAACAGTTTGCTGAATTACTACAAGAGTTAGGAGTAGTTGTCCCACTTAAAGTATCACCGACAACAGGTAAGGATACATTTGCTCTAGCTAAAAATGATATAGGATTTAAAGAACTGCAAGAACATGATAACTCATTCATACAAGAGCTATGCAGAGTAAGACTAGGGACTAAGTCTACAATGGAAGAGTCAAGAATAGAGAGATTCTTAGATATTGGTGCACGTAACAAGGGATCGCTTCCGATGCCATTGAAATATTATGGGGCACATACAGGTAGATGGTCAGGCCTAGACAAAGTTAACATGCAGAACCTACCTTCAAGAGACGTTAAAAAGAAAGCATTAAAGAATGCAATACTCCCACCAAAAGATAATGTCATTATTAATGTAGACTCATCGCAGATTGAGGCTCGTATATTAGTATGGCTATCAGGTCAGGATGATGTTGTTGAACAGTTTAAAAACAACGAAGATGTTTACTCAAACTTTGCTAGTAAAGTATATGGTAGGAAGATTGATAAAAGAAATAAGACTGAAAGATTTATTGGTAAGACATGTATTCTAGGATTAGGGTATGGCACAGGATGGAAGAAACTTCAAGATACACTAAAGACCCAACCTCCATATGCAGATGTATCTGACCAAGAAGCTCAACGATATGTAAAAGTATATAGAGATACCAATCACACCGTAACTAAACTATGGAAAGAATGTGATAAAGCATTAGAGTATTTAGATACCTGGGAGATGCGTCAAGCCAACGGGTATGGTCAACCATACTATCTTGATAAACACAGAACAATTAAAGTTACTCCAAAAGGTTTAGAACTTCCTAATGGCCTACTCTTACAATACCCTGAACTAAGATATGATACAACATCATCTGTCAATGGCGGATATGTTTATAAGAAAAGATTTGGAGGTGAGGTTAGTATATGGGGTGGCTCTATCGTCGAGAACGTAGTTCAAGCATTAGCTAGAATTATAATAGGTGAACAGATGATAAGAATTAATAAGAGATATAAACCTGTTCTGACTGTTCATGATGCAGTTGTGTGTGTGGCAGCGGAGAAAGAAAAAGACGAAGCATTAAAGTTTATTATGGGCGAAATGTCTAAAGCACCTGACTGGGGGCCGGACTTACCAATTACTTGTGAGGGGGATTATGCCTCAAACTACGGAGATTGTTAATGGACTTAGATATTGAATGGGAGGAGGATGTGATGAAACAGTCGACACCTTTTACTGTTATACCAATGAATATAGATATAGGCACTGTTGCCTGTAAAGTATTAAGTATGAAAGATAAATGGATTGATAGGTCAGATAAGTATCCTTTCTTTACACTAGGTAGATGTGCATATCTTGATGGTAAGACTGACGCATACTACAATAATTTAAAAGAAGAAAATGAGATGATGGTACACGTATTTGCTGATTTGTATACAGAGATAGGAATAGTATTGAATAGTGTGTTTGCAGAAGATATTTATTTAACAACTGAGTTAAGAGTACCGGGATTCCATATATTTCCATCAGATAAAAAATTTCTAGCTATATCAGGTAAGTGGCACCAGGACCATCCTCACGTTACACTAGGGTTAGATAATATAGATAGTTATGCATTTACACTTGTTATCAAGCTACCTAAATCAGGAGGAGGTATGGACTATTTTGATGACTTTCATCAAGCACAACACTTAGCGTATAATGAGAAAGACCTAGTGATACATAATGGTCAAACAATTCATAGGATAGCAGGTATGAAAGAATATGTTCCTAATGAATACAGAATTACATTGCAAGGACATATAGTCAGACGAGATGGGTTACTAGAAGCATTCTTTTAGGAGAAAAAGATATGACTTTAACAGAGGGCGCATTCATTCTTACAGTAAGTCTTAGTGGCGACTATGACGATTTAGAATTCGTAGGATATTTTAACAATTGTGAGACGGCAATAGAATACTATTACGAACACTGTAGTGAATACATGGCGGCGAGTTGCCTATTAACAAAGTATAGCAACCTACCTGGCGACCACCCTGATGTATTTGGATTTGAAATAACCGAACCACAATCCTGTGGCTTCGTCGGAGTAGACCCTAAAACTTTTATAAAGGATGAATAGTGGCAAAGATTAAACAAACGGAACAAGTAAGAGAACCCGTGCATAAACGAACGAGTCAAGGTGGTAGGGTTGCAAAGACTTCTACTATGAACAAATACTTTAAGAAAGACTTTAAAAAATATCGTGGACAAGGAAGATAATGGCAGAATATACATGGAGTTACTCGGCATTAAAGCAATATACAAATTGTCCAAAACAGTATCAAGAGATGAGGGTATTAAAAAACTATACTGTCAAAGAAACAGAAGCAATAATATATGGTAAAGCAGTTCATGAAGCGTTAGAACTATATGTAAAAGAAAATAAACCACTACCTAAAAACTACTTAAGATTTAAACCTATGGTAGATACTTTACTTAAAATTGAAGGGGATAAGTATCCTGAGTATGAGATGGCATTGACACACTCAAAAGAACCCTGTGATTTTCATAGCGAAGATAGATGGGTAAGAGGTATAGCAGATTTGGTTATAGTTGATGGGGATATTGCATATGTAGTTGACTATAAGACTGGGTCGAATCGATATCCTGACCCTAAACAGTTACGACTAATGTCATTAATGATGTTTACTCACTTCCCTGATATTCAACGGGTAAAAGGCGGGTTACTTTTTGTAATGAAGAATAGTTTTATCACTGAAGAATATCTTAGAAAAGACATGGATAAATCTTGGGGCATGTTTGAGCAGTCATTAAAAAGATTAGATACTTCTTATGAGAATGATACTTGGCAAGCTAACCCTACTCCACTATGCAAATGGTGTTCAGTAGTTACATGTGATTTTAATAAAACATGACCTACACCGTAAACTGTATTGTCTGTAGTAAAGAGTTTGAAACCTTTCATCCTAAGTATCTATGTTGCTCTGCAGAATGTGGTAAGACTAATAAAATAAACAAAAAGTATCTAAGATTATCAGGTAATTGGGAACTATACTTTAAACACTTACTGTCTAAAAAAGAGTCCTCTGTGTCTGCTAAAGAATTAGTAGAGTTACTTAAGGAACAGAAGGGCAAGTGCGCGCTATCAGGGGCACTACTTACTTGTGAGAAAGTCAAGGGAAAGTATGTAAAAACTAATGCAAGTATTGATAGAATAATTGCTGGAGGAGGGTATAATATAGAGAACATTCAGTTGGTCTGCCGAGCTGTAAACTCCTTTAGGCATGACTTAACTATATCAGAATTCATAACTTGGTGTAAAAGAGTAGCAAAAAATGGCTTACGTAAACAAAAAAAGACCGTATAAAAAAGAATACCAGCAACAGAAAGCTAGGAAAGAACTTGCTAAAAGAATGGAGCGTCAAAAGCTTAGACGTAAAGTAGATAAAAACGGTAAAGATGCCAACAAAAATGGAGTAGCAGATAAAAGAGAAGGAAAAGATTTAGCACATAAGAAGGCTTTATCTAAAGGAGGTAGCAACAAAGACGGTTACACTGTAAAAAGTAAATCTAAAAACCGATCATTCAAAAGAAGTTCATCACGTAAACTTGTCTCTGAAACAAGCACAAGAGAAAGAAAAAAGAAAACATCTTCTAAAAAGAAAACTAAAAAAACATAAAAAGATAGTAAATTAGTAGTTGACTTTGTTTAAATCCGTATATATACTAGAAGTCTTGAATGAGGGGTATATATTGTATGGAATTAATTGGAAATAAAGCAGTATCTATAAAGTTAAGAAAAGAATCAGCCAAAATAATACTTGATGACATCGAGAAAAGTGATGTTATAAAAGATGAAGGTGATGTAATTACAGTTGCAGTTTATTGGGGACTAGATGAAATGACTAGACTCAATAGAATAATGCGATTTAAAAATCCCCTGCCCTCTCCTATTACTAGGGACTATGACTGGCCTGGTCTATATGATCCGTTTGACCATCAAAGAACTACCGCAGAATTTTTATCTATAAACCCTAAATCGTTTTGCTTCAATGAAGCTGGGACAGGTAAAACATCTTCTGCATTATGGGCGGCTGACTACCTTATGAAACAAGGTAAAGTAAATAAAGTGCTCATCATATGCCCCTTATCTATTATGTATTCTGCATGGCAAGCTGATGTATTTAATACTTGTATGCACCGAACTTCTGTAGTGTGTCACGGGACTAGAGATAAAAGAGAGAAGATTCTTAACAATGATTATGATTTCTACATTATTAATTATGATGGTGTAGGGATTGTAAAAGAACAAATATCTAGGATGGACTTTGATTTAATTATTATTGATGAGGCAAACGCCTATAAATCTACGTCTACTACACGCTGGAAAATATTAAATAAGTTATTAAAAGCTCACACAAAACTATGGATGATGACAGGAACTCCTGCCTCACAATCTCCTATGGATGCGTTTGGTCTATCACGTTTAGTCTGTCCTGAAAGAGTACCTAAGTTTAAGAATGCATGGCGAGATAAAGTCATGTATCAAATTGCTAGATTTAAGTGGATACCTAGACCTACCTCGAAGAACGATGTCCACAAGGTGTTGCAACCAGCAATACGTTTTGCAAAAGACCAATGTCTCGATCTACCACCTGTAATGTATCAGACAAGAAATATTGAGCTGACACCACAAGCTAGTAAATATTATAAACAGTTAAAGACTCAGATGCTCATTGAAGCTGGGGGAGAACAAGTTACTGCAGTAAATGCAGCTGCTGGCATGAATAAACTATTACAGATATCAGGCGGTGCAGTATACACAGATACTAAAGAGACAGTTAAATTTGATATCAAGCCTAGACTAAAAGCATTAATGGAGGCCATAGAAGAGACATCAGAGAAGGTATTAATCTTTGTGCCTTATAGACACACAATAAAATTAGTCTCAGAGTATTTATTAGAGAACGGAATAACAAATGATTTAATACATGGTGATGTTTCTGCATCTGACAGGGGCCACATCATTAACGGGTTTCAATCATCAGACGAACCTAGAGCATTAGTAATACAACCTCAATCAGCATCTCACGGGGTAACATTGACTAGAGCAAATGTAGTTGTGTTTTGGTCTCCTGTTATGTCGGTAGAAGTTTACTTGCAGTGTATTGCTAGGATGGATAGGGTAGGACAAAAGAACAAGATGACAGTGGTTCACCTACAGGGTTCTGATGTTGAAAAGAGGATGTATGCCATGCTACGTGGTAAAGTAGATGCCCATACTAAATTAGTTGATTTATATAAAGAGGAGTTAGATTCATGAAATTAGATAATGTTGTAAAGACTTATCTAGCAATTCGAGATGAGCGAGACAAGATTGCTAGGGAACATCAGGCTAAAGATAGAGAGTTAGCCAATGACCTCGCTGAAATAGAGAACTTGTTATTAAGTTCTTGTAATGATATCAATGCTGAAAGTATTAAAACAGACTTAGGCACTATCATTAAAACCACAAGAGAGAGTTTTGTATGTGGAGATTGGGATAACTTTAAAACATTTGTAAAAGACAATGATGCTATTGAACTGCTACAACAAAGAATTCACCAGTCAAACTTTAAAGAATTTTTAACCAATCGCGAAGATGAGGGCCTACCTCCAGGTATTAGTAGTATGCGAGAGTTTAAAATTACAGTACGTAAACCAAGTAAAACTTAAGGAGAACTAAATGAGTAATGAACTACAAACTATCCTAGCAAATAATCCTGCGATTGTTCAAACAGGACTGGATGAGGATACATTAGCCGTTGCCGGTGGTAATACTGGTAGTGGTAGCAAGAGAATATCTATTAGAGGTAAGAACTTTCATAAGGTAGTTAACGGTAAAGAAGTAGCAACAGTTGAAGATAACTTTATGGATGTGATTATTGTTAAGATGTCACACACTGCCGCTAGAACTTATTATGCGAGTGCGTATAAAGAAGGAGTAGCAGTAAGCCCAGCATGTTGGTCAGGGGATTCAAACAATCCTGATCCAGCAGTATCAGAGCCACAGGCTAAATCGTGTAACCAATGTCCACAAAGTGTTAAAGGTTCAGGTATGGGTGGAACGGGGTCGGCATGTAGATTATCTTGGAGAATAGCAGTGGTGTTACCTAATGATCCATCAGGTGATATATTGCAAATGGTTCTACCAGCAACGTCAGCATTTGGTAAAGAAGTTGGAGGTAAGTGGCCTTTCAGACCTTACGTGCAAATGCTAGCTAATAACAATGTCAGTGCCGGTCGAGTAGTAACTAGAATGCAATTTGATCCTAAGTCATCTGTACCTAGACTATTATTTGCCCCTGTATCAGCAGTTAGTCCTGATGATGTTGAAATGTTACAACGTCAAGGTAAAGCTCCTGAAGCTGAGTCAGCAGTTAAGATGACTGTGTATCAAACTGATACAGCTAAAGTACCTGAGCAAACTAGTCAAGTAAAGACCGAACCTGTTGCTAAGACTGAAGAAGTAATTGATGAGCCAGAAGTAGTTAATAAAACTGCTGAAGCACCTGCTAAAGATATTACTGACATCATGGATAAGTGGGGGGTAAAAGACTAATGGCTAGACCTTACAGTACAAAGTTTTTAGTAGGCTTGACTCAAGCCGATCCTGAAAGAGTTGGGGTTCAATTAGCAAAAGCATGTGTAGATGCAAAGCTACCAGCCGCTAGTGTCGCTATCTTTTTCGGGGTATCAAGAATGGCTGTCCACAAGTGGTTCCGTGGACAATATATTAGGGAAGAAAAGTGCATTAAGATTCAAAGGTTTATTGCACGAGTTAAAGAGGACTTACAAAAGGAGGCATTGCCAGCAGGTAATATTAAATCTGCTAAAGAGTATTTGACTTCTATTCAACCTAATATAATATAAAGAGCCTAAAATGATTAATGAATTTTACAAAAAAGTATTACCTAGTAGTGGCACTTATTGTATAGGTGCAGCTAATGGAGGCATGGTACATCACTTTGTAGAATCTGTTGACGAGATATCAGATAAAGTTAGCAGTCTACTAAAGGATGGTACTCACATGTACTTTGCGGTGGGTAGCTTTGATGGGCATAGTAGAAGAAAAGAGAGGGCAATATTTTTTAGGTCTTTGTTTCTTGACGTAGACGTAGGTGACGGTAAAGACTACAAAACAAAACAAGAAGCTGAAGATGCATTAGATAAACTAATCTTAGATGAAGGACTTCCACAACCTATAAAAGTAGATTCAGGTAGGGGTATCCATGCCTATTGGTGTTTAGATGAGGATATACCTGCGGCAAAGTATGTAGAGTATTCTAAAAAGTTAAGGGATTTTTGTCTTGATAAAGGACTGCATGTTGACACTGCCGTGATGGGAGATGCAGCTAGAATTATGAGGTGTCCCGATACATTTAACTTTAAAGACAACCCACCTTTACCTACTAAAATATTAAGCGATACCTTACCCGTATATAAACTAGAAGACATAGATAACTTTCTGGGTAGTGTACAAGAGTCATTAGAGAGTATACTGGCTCAAGCAAAAGGTAAGATGTCTGAAGATCAACGTAAGATGTTGAAACTAGATAACTTTACATCCAAGTTCCAAACCATTGCTATTAAGAGTTTGCAAGGTAAAGGGTGTAATCAAATTGCTAACATCTTAAAGAACGCTAAGGATATAGAAGAGCCGTCATGGTATGCAGGACTTTCTATTGCACAACACTGTGAGGATAGAGATGAAGCTATACATACTATGTCAGAAGAACATCCAGGATATGATAAAGATGAGACAGAGAAGAAAGCTAATCAAGCCCAAGATAAACCATTTACTTGTACTGCATTTGCAGAACTAAACTCTAGTTTATGTGAGGGGTGCGACCATAGAGGTAAAATAACTACACCGCTACAGTTAGGTAAAGAGTTTAAAGCCGCTAAACCAGCTGAGAACTTTCAACTTCCTAAAGAGTATGTAGCTAAAGATGTGCCTGCTATTTATCAGTCTTATCCTCAAGAACTTTATCCTTTTATGAGAGGAGTTAATGGTGGAATTTATTATGAGTACCCTCAAGAAATTGATGATGAAGGTCAGCCTTTACCTCGCAAGAAACCGTTACTAGTTTTCCCTCATGACTTTGAGCCTATAAAAAGAATATTTAGTCCAGTCGATGGTGAGTGCTTAGAAATGCAAGTGTCTTTACCTAATGATGGAGTAAGAAAGTTTTTATTGCCTATGAAAGCAGTATATGCGATAGATAAATTTAGGGATGCTATAACAAGTCAGGGTATTTTATTTAGTCCTAGCCAACAACAAGGAAAATTTCTAATGGAATATGTATATAAATGGGGAGAGTATTTAATAAACTCTACGAAGGCAGATATTATGCGAGTGCAGATGGGTTGGACTCCTGATATGAAAGCATTTGTAATAGGTAATAAAGAGATAACTAATAAGGGAGAAATATTAAATGCCCCTACATCTACTGCTTTAGCAAATGGTATAAGTAACTTACTAGAGCCAAGTGGGGAGTATTCGGTGTGGCAAGATACTATAAATAAACTTAACATGCCTGGGTTAGAACTACATGCGTTTACTATGCTGACTGCGTTTGGTTCTCCTCTCATGAATAAAACATCTACGAATGGTGTAACTATATCTTTAACTGGGGCTGATTCAGGGACAGGTAAATCCGGATCTCTTTACGCCGCTAATAGTGTATGGGGTCATGGTAGAGACTTAAGTGTAGGTGGTATAGAGGGCGCGACCGGTAATGGTATGACAGGTAGGTATTTAGCATTAAAGAATATGACGTTTGGTCTGGATGAAGTAGGTAATCTAGATGGTAGAGACCTTTCTGCTATAGTACATAAAATATCTACGGGTAAGGCAAAGATTCGTATGCAAGCATCGGTTAATGCAGAAAGAATGCACGAGTTTTCAGCATCGATGATAGCTATATTTACTTCTAACCATTCGCTGTATGACAAGATAAGTACATATAAAAAGAATGCTAACGGAGAAGTGGCTCGTTTAATAGAGTTTAATATGAAGAAGCCTAAATGTTTTGATGATGATCCTACTTTAGGTGTAACACTATTTCAACCTCTGAATACTAATCATGGTCACGCTGGAATAGAATTTATTAAGGCACTATTTAAATACACTGATGAAGAGATTACAACTAAGATAAATAAGTATATTAAGAAAATTAAAGTAGACTTTGGTGATGATAGTACTTATAGGTTTTGGGAGAATGCAGTAGCCGCAACGTTTGCAGGAGCAGAAGTAGCTAATGAAGCTGGTATAGTCAAGTTTGAACTAGACCATATCTATGATGCAATTATTAGTCAGTTGATTAATCTAAGAGACAATGTGTTTAATGTTAACAACATAGACTATGAGAATATACTTAGTGAATATATTAACGAGCACGTATCAGGACTACTAGCGTTTGAGAATGGTAGTGTAAGTATGGAACCACGTTCTAGTTTGATTATGCGAGCAGAGATAGATGAATCGTTGTTCTGTATAGAGAAGAAGCATTTACGCGAATACTTTGCTAAACAGGGTGTAAGTATTCAAGACTTTATATTTAAGATGAAGTCACTCGGCTATAACATTATTGAACATAAACGTCGCATGGGTACAGGGTGGAAGTCTGCAACAGGGTTTAGTGCCGTGACCTGTATTGAGATCGATACTACAAAATTTTTAGATGATATTTTATTAGAGTCAGAAGAAAAAGCTAATGCGGCTAAACAATGAGCCTGAGTGGAACTTCCCTCTAGAGTGGATGAAAACGGGGGATAGTTTTTTTATCCCCACACTTAAACCTTCGTCTATGATATATGCAATTGATAGCGGAGCAAAAAGAGCTAAGGTTAAAGTTAAAGCTTTTGAAACAATGAAGGATGGATGTTTAGGAGTTAGGGTCTGGCGACTGCGTTAGTCACGTGATTGTAAGCCCTGCTCAACCATATTAGCTATAGATCTTTTATGCATTAGTTGTAGCTCTTTTAAAGGTTTTAACAGAGCAGCTCGTTCTTTAGCGTTAAGTCCCGGCATTTTACGTATTTGATTAGCTTGTTGATTTAATTTATTTAACTCACTTCTCATTTGATTATATGTATCTATTAAAGGTATTGCTGCAGGAAATTCAGTTATTACTTCAGCATATTTACTAGGATTAGTCTGCTCGAATAGTTTAAGTTTTCTATTTATATCTTCAACTTCTTTTACTGCGTCTGTGTAAATTCTTTGTTCAATATCAGAATATTTACTTATGAAGCTATCAAAGAGTATAGTATCTCGCTTAAAGTCAAAGTCTTTCTGACCTCTTATAGTTAACTGGATTCCATATAAATCATGAGCAAATCTACCTACTGCATCTGCATAGTTATTAGAAAAGAAAGCTATTGTAGATGGTGACCAATCTATAGCACCGTTTGTTGCTTCTGCAAGGAAGATAGAAAAGTCTTTATAAAGTTGAGGCATGTTATCACTACCTCCATACGCACTACCATACTTAGAGTAGAAAGGGTTATAAATATTTTGGCCAAATGCGTTTGTATTCATAGCATATTCTACAACAGGTCTAACAGCACTTGGAGATGCTGTGTCAAGTAACCATTTTAACGGATCATCTAATGGATTCATACGAGAGAAAGGTAGAGGCATAAACGAATCAAGTGCAATATTTATTGTGTTACCTACCATATCCATCATGTCCATTCTGTCAGCACCACCAAATGCAGCTAGTTGCGCTCCAATAGCGGCAAAGCCTCCAGGCCCAAAGCCCCACGGTATTTGAAGTACGTCTCCTTCTTTAAATCCTGGCAACATACTTAAATCAAGTCTAGCATATCTAGTCCATCGAGCTGGATCGTCTTGTCTTGTTTTATTATCTTCATCATCTCCAGCTAGTAATGCAGACATATGCCATATTGCAAACCCTGCTCCTATACCCATTACAGCCATGCCGTTTGCCATTTTTCTTCTTTGGTCAAAGTTATCACTCCAATTTTTTAGAGCTTCTGGATTACCTTTAATAATATCAGGTAGGTTACTTTGAGCTACTTCTTTTCTTTGTAGTGAAGCAGATAGAGTTTCAAATGCTCTAACAATACCTACTGAACTTGGTTTAAAGAACATAAACCATGCACCTAATGCATCACCATGTAAACCTCTTTCCTCGAAGTTAGATAATCTTTTTGCATAAGTAGCTGCTGTTTGTCTAGCTGCAGTTTCAACTTGTAGGGATACTTTACTAGGGTCTATACCAGGAGCATTCTTAGATAGATAGTTTGACTTAGCAACTCCATATGCCGCACCCCTAGTAGCCATTTCAAATGTACTCATCCATATATCAAAGTAGTCTTTTATGTTTTGTCTAGTCCTCGCCCTTCCTGCTTTAGATCTTTTAACTTGGTCTTGTAATCTTTGATAGGCAGACTCTACTGATAAACCTTGTCGATATGAAATCATCCCCCCTGTGTCTAGATATTCTTTTAGGTGAGCAGCTTGAGGTTTACCTTTTGCTAGTTGTTGTTTTGCAAAAGCATCTAATGACTTAAGGTCTCCTTTAATATAAAACTTCATAACTTTAGCAGTATCAATCATGCCACCATTTGATATTTGTGAAGCTATAGCCTGAAGATACCCCTTTGTATCTTTTAAACCCATGTCTGCGGTGATATAAAATATGTTTGTAATTGCATCTCGAACAAAGTTTAAGGTAGCAAACGGAGGGTTAAACCTAGTGTGTAATTGACCTAGTCCCCCTGTTATTCTATTTAAAAACGCAATCATTGGATGGGCATCTGTATATGCTCCACGTATTGCTTGGACTAGATTTTCATCATCTATTTTTAAAACAGCTAAACTACCGTCATCTAAAAAATGTACTATAGTATCTTTCTCACCTAATAACTCTTGTAACTTAGGATCATTTCTGTAACGCTGTTCATAAGTAAATGTTTTTACAAGTTTGCCAGGTATGGCTTTACCCTGTTTTTTCTCACCTGATATAGGATCTCTATATTCTATTGATTGAGTGACAGCATTATATATTGATTGAGTATATCCAATCCTGCCTGCTCTTGTAGCTGCTCTTGTTGCATCTACTAGCGTTTGAGCTAATGGGTCTGACGATTCTCCCGCGTTTCCTTCAAAAGAACTCTCTAATTGTTTAAGCTCTCTAGACATTCTTCCGCCCGTTGGGTTATAAAAAGACTCACTTGAATCAGAATCATTTATTCCAGTTACACGTTTTAAAGGTATATAATTTTTCCAACCATAAAAATCTATTATATTCATGGCTTGGGGGCTTGCATAATTAGCCAATTGATTAAGAGCTTTAGTGTCTTCGTTAAGCTGAGACATACTTTCTCTTACTTTTGTTATAGCATCATACATCGGTTTATCAGTAAATCTAAGATTCTCATATCTTGCTCTAGCTGCAGAAGTTTTCTCGACAGTCATGTCGGATACATCATATCTTTTACTATTGATGTCTGTTTCACCACCTTTCTTTTGTGGACTAAAGTAACTTGACCCATCTCTAGCATCTAAAGTATTCTTACCTGATACTTGATAGTCTGGGTTAGCTAACCTTTGAAGAGTAGCTTTATATTTTTTTAAGTCTGCATCTCTCTTTGCCCTACTTGCTTCAGTAGTGGTGTCCCACCTCTTAGTAGTTATTTGCTCCATTATGTCATTACGTAGTTGTGCAGGGCTAGTTAGTTTACCGTTTGCAAGTCTAATTATTTTTTCATTACTTAAAGGCACATCTAATATATATTTAATTTCTCTACGTTCTAACTCGTGTAGTCCAGTCAACGTTGTTTTTAATGCCGCTTTTGCATCCTTTTCACTTAACCCCTTTGTTTTTTGCAACTCTAAATAGTTATATAAATTTAGAGAATAGTTTTCCATTATGGGCTGTAGTTCTTTCATATAATTAGATGATATTCCAAAAGCTAGAGTTAGCTGGTCATACACGTTATTGAATCCGTCTACACCTTTTAGTATTAGCCCAGATCTTACTAAATTATCTTGTATTTTTTTAATATCAATTGATCTGTTTGTAAATTTTCTTATTGCGGCTGTTAGTCCTTTATCACTATTTTTAAAGAAGTCTCTAAAGGCATTTATTGTTCTTTTACCAAATGTATTTTCTTCTCTTTCATATAGCTTAGCATTGTCCTTATCAATCTCTGTTAGGGATCTATCAGCTTTAGTTTCTTTTTTTGGTATTTTAATTTTGTCAATATTATTGGGTGTACCAGATCCATCTAGATAAGCCATAGCATCTATCTCAGATTCAGGGTACATTATTTTAGTTGCAAGCTTTCTATAGTTTAATCTCTCAGGGGCAACTCCCATAGCTTCTTCATCTGCAATACTGTTTAACTCATCTTGAACTTCTTTAAAGTTTTCTTTTCTTTTCCATGCCCTAGCTCTTTCAATATTAGATGTAGGTGGTTTTACTCCTGCATTAAACATACGGTTAGATAGTTGTATAGTATCTTTTAGTACTGTGTTATCTATATTTCTAAGTCCTAAAGCTTTTGAAACAAACAGAACAAATGCATCAAACAAGTTTTTAACAATGCCTGTCTCTTGAGGAAGAGCACCTCTAGGGTATAGTCCTTTAGAAGATATAGAAGCCAAGAATCTTTGGAAGTTAGGGTTAGAGAATGCTTCAGCTATAAACTCTCTTTCGTTTTTAAATCCATAAAACTTTAACCCTCTTTGTTTTGCTATGGATTCTGCTTTTTCCATTATTCTTACAAGAGAATCTACTTCGAGTCTAGTAAGCATATTTTTGACAAGCATGTCAACTGTACCTACATGGCTCATCTCGTGAAGTAATACTCTTAATTGTGCATCAGCTGGTAATGTATTATCTATTACAACTACATTATTTTTAGAGTCTTGTATATTAACTTTGCTTTCTCTAAGATAAAATCCTAAAGCTGGTTCTGCCTTTTCATCAGATTTGTTTTCTCTAATTATGTCTTTTTTATATTGTAGTATTTGTTCAGGATTAGCGCTTCTTACAGATACCATATCTAGGTTAGGTACTTTTAATATAGCATCAATTAAAGCTACCTGTTGTTCTTTATAAGCTGCTTGGGCTATGTCTCCCCTATCATTTAGTATCTCTGCCTGTTTCTGTACTATGTTACGTAAGTCGTTTAATAATCCTGGAGTGTCATCTTTGTATTTTGCAATTAGTCTACTAACATAAGGTCTATCATCAAACAAGTCAATTAACTTACTAACAAGGTCTTTATCATTTATTGATTCGTCAACCATGTTGTCAAGAAGGTTGATTTCAGGGTTTTCTATAAACTCAAGCAGCTTATCTGCATTTTCATTTACTTCAACATCTGTCATATCTATCTTGTCTGTAAGTGCATTGTTACTAGAAGCTTTAATTGCTTTCTTAACTTCGGCTTCTAATTTCTTTTTATCTCTAGCTAATTTCTTTTTATCTACATTATCACGCACCTGCTTTCTAAGTGCCGCTGCTTCAGCGTTATTAATTTCATCTCTAATATCTCTAGATGCTTGATTCTCTATATTAACATTACCTTTTTTAAACTGTTCTATAGTAGTTGCTACATCTTTGTTTATAGCTTCTATATTGATACCAGTTCTATTCATATAGTCCTTAACTATAGGTGAGTTAATAAACTCATTACGGATACCTTTACGTCTAGCTTTGTCAGCCTTATCTAAGTTTTGTCTTGGACCACCAAACAAAGATGCAGGACTAGTGTCAGCTGCTTCTTCAAAGACATAATCATTTAATGCATTAGATATAGCTTTGTCAAATGTCAGAGCACCTGTTATAGGGATTGACTCATTGCCAAACACAGCACCTGTTTTTAAAAAGCTAGGTATATTTATACTTGGTCTAAACCCTGGAATAGACGGGGCTCTTTCATCAAAGTCTGCTTCCATCTGCTCTCGTCTACTTTTTTCTTGTGAAGATGTAGAGCCTTTTGCCTGATCTTTTGTTTTAATCTTAAACTGATTGGCAATAGTTTTAAATACATTAGGAGTCTTTAATAATTGATTATATTGAGTTGTATCTAGTTTCTGTTCTAATATAGATTTTACTTGGTCTACAGTTGGAGCCTCACTAAACATTAGTGGGTTGGATATTAGATTTAACTTTTTACCTTTATCTCTAGCTAAAAATGATGCGACTGTACCAGGACGTAGATCGGTTAATTTTGTTTTATTGTAAACAGTGTATGCAATTGGACGACCGTCATATAGTTCTTCAGTATCAACATATGTTTCTTTATCTCTAGCTGCAAATGCTTGTGCTTTTTCTTCATTGTTAGATGCAAAAAGGGGTAGCGTAGTATCTGAAGTATCTGACACTATCTCATTCTTTAACCTCATCTTTTTATTTTTTAGGTACTTATCTGCCGCAGATTTGCCATCTGTGTTAAGTATACTTGTGTATATATCTGCAGCTTCTTTTAGTCTTTCAGGTTTTATATTTTCAGGTTTATCTTTAGGCCCATAATTTAATATAGTTAAGAAATCCTCTGCTTGCTTTTTAATAGCTTGTGATTTTATTTGACCTAATTGACGTTTGGTCGGAGGAAACATTTCATACTGCTTAGGGTCTAGGTCTTCTTTTGTAACAACACGTTTAGGTCTATCCTCAAATACTGGCTGACCATTCTCAAACCCTACTTGAATTCTTTCCATGCCTCTTGCAGGTGGTTCTTGTTGAGGTTGTGTTACAGTAGGTTCTTCCTTTACTTCTTCTTTTTTATTTTCTTCTTTATCCTTTTTATCTATATATTCTTTTACTTTTTTATCATACCAGCCATCCATTTCCGCACGATATATTGCAGCGGCCTCATCTCCCAAGTTGGTTCTAATCATGTTTTCATTATAATCAACATCTCTACGACCGGTGTTTGCATCCTTATCTCTTTGGATAAAAGCATTTAGTCTTTCTATCTGGTCATTACTTAATGTAGATTGTGGTAATCCCTCTCGTCCAGTAGCTGGGCTAATAGTGTCTGTACTGCTATCCACTGAGTCTCTGTTAGGTTTGACAATTGCGTCGGAAGGGGGTACGTCTGGTCCGGGTGTATCAACGTTTGGTTCAGATACTGGAACGCTGCTTCTATCTGATTCACTGACAGATTCTCTAGGTCCTGATACATTAGCTTTCTCCTGTAATGATTGTTCAACGTTTTTTAGTTCCGGTAACTCAAACTC
>UEXM01000375.1_pt1 | contig 48750 bp, 48 predicted proteins | sample 1796661 | NCBI WGS metagenome assembly UEXM01 (sample SAMEA4772469, study PRJEB27181) | metagenome | reverse complement strand
TTATTCCTGGTAACATTCAGGGAGGTGACGTTGTTGTCAATGGTGCGGTCTACACGTACAGTGACTTCGACATCTCTTCGGCTACTCCGCTTTTCGTTAGGCGCTCGACTGACATTACTAGTCGCGCCGTTAACTTCCAGCCTGGAAGCCGACTTACCAGCGAAATCCTTAACACGGCCAACTCTCAGGTTTTCAACTCGCTTCAGGAACTGGCCGCGTTCGGTTCCGGCGGTGGAGGCGGAGCTGTTGGTGAAGTAGATATTTCTTCAAATAGTATTAACCAGCTTAGTAATGTAGATCTTACGTCTAACGGCGTACTGTCGTGGGATGGTTTCGAAGTTACTTCCGGCTCAGCTGCAGGTAGCCTTGTTCCGCCTGACTCTACTGCTCAGACTGGTATGGTTTTGGTTAAAGAGAGCGCCATTAATGGTGACATTGGTTGGCGCTTCGTGCAGTGGCCTAATGTTTACAACGTGCCTTCTGGTCAGCCAAATCGTATTTCACTAGCACAGCAGATTAGTAATATGTCTAGTGATATCCAGTCGAACACCAGCCGATCGCAGGATAATAAAACTGATATTGCCTACTCGGCTTACGTCACCATTGGTTCAAACGCTTATCAGAACAATGGATCATCTGCTCGCATCGAAGCGACTTCTAGTCAGAGTGGCTCATCAGACGTAAACTTGTTTAGGAACAGCAGCGGAAATACGTTTAGTAATATGGATTCCCTCGTTAACTTTACGCTTGTTGGAGATACTTCAGCTAGTAACTACACTACCTCGGCACCTTTTGATTGTCTTGATAGCGACGGTAATCCCTTCATTACTATTGGAACAAGCAATGACACGGAAAATGCAGTCTTCAAGAAGTCCGGTTTGTACCGGGTTGATTTGAGCGGTATTTTCTCTTCTGCTAACGACCCCGTCACCGGAAACGCTACCCAGGCTACTGGTGGTTTTAGGATTCAGTATAACGACAGCACTGCTCCGTTTACTCAGAACCCCATCTCGGCTCTTCCTACCGCGGGCTTCGGATCAGAGTTCATCTCTTGTTCTTTCATGATCCCTGTTAGTCAGGATGATGTGGATAACGCAAAAACCTTCGGGTTCCTTGTGACGAGTAACATTCCTAGCTCAGGTACGACGTATATGACCTGCTCAAGGATTCAGTTCTCGCTGCAACGGATTCGTGATATCTAATAATCTCTGTCCTAATTTCAGGAGCCTACTATGGCAAATAATAAAACGGTCGACCAGCTTCCTCAGCTTACAAACCCAAACTTTACGGACGGTGATTACTTTCTCGTTTGGGATGAATCAAACAATCAGTCCTGTAAGTTCTCCGTCTCCCAGTATCGTGCTGACGTTCTTTCTTTCGGTTTGACCGGAGGAAACTACAATGGTACGCTCGATGCTGCTCTCAATTCCAGTATCGTTCTTCCCAGTCCCGCCAATGGAGACTGGTTCTTCGTTGACGTGGCTGGAACGATCGAAGGTCTGGACGTTGATGTCCATGACATCGTAAAGTACAACGGCACCTCTTGGGAGCGAGTCCCTCGCGGCATCGCCGTGGCGGCCAGCTCTCGACAGTCCCTGCTCAGCACCAACGTCAGCATCGCTGCTGGCTCGGAGCTTGGCTCGGCTGATCCCACCGGGCAGAACCCCGGCTGGTATTATAAGAATACTACTAACAACAAGATCAACTGGTACTTCTACGGAGGTACTGGTACCTTCACCGAAACCAACTATGGCAACCTCGCTACGATGTGGGCCGTGGTCAACCTGGTGAACGGTTACTTCTACATGCAGGCTTACACCAAGCCCACCGGCAGCGGTGACGCTTCGTGGTACAAGTCTCGTATCAACTGGGATGATGACTCCGGTCAGCTTCTGCAGAACCTGCCCGACGGTCGGTACCTCGTCTACACTGGCGATGCCGAGCACACTGCGGCAGTCCACCCCGAGATCGCTGCTGCTCAGCGTATCCAGCTTCCGCAGTCTACGGCCTTCACTGCCGGAACCACAGGACCTGACGAAGACATCTGGCTGCTGGCTCTGTCTACCAGCTCGGGCTTCGCCGAGGGACACAACGAGTTCACGGTCGAAGAGGTTGGTTATCAGTTTGGTACTCAGAAGCATGCGATGGATCTCGTCGGTGTGCCTGAGTTCCCTGATCTGGTTGAAACTGATCCTCTGTTCAACGCTAGCTTCAAGGGCAACTTCGCCGACGAAGTGGCGCTTCCCGCCGCTACGGCAGGGCAGTGGGCAATCAACGATGATACTGATTCGATCTGGATCTATGACGGTGATACGTCTGCCTGGGTTGAGGCTAAGGGCGAAGATGCGGCTCCGGTCGCTGACATCCCCTACGTCTACTCCTACGGTGACGACAACGGTACTCAGACTGGCTACGGCTGGATGAACGCTAACATGGATGACTGGAACGGTCTGCCCAACGGCAACCTCCAGGCTGACTCCGGCAGTTTCCGTCCCGTGGATGCGCCTGTTAAGTTCGCCACGCTCAAGAGCCCCGGCGACAAGGTTAGCATCAGCGGTGTCAACATCACCAACTTCGGTACTTATTATTATCGACATGCCTTCCTCTACCTTGAGGGTGGCTCGACTCCGGTCTTCTCGACCGCGACTTACAACGACATCGGGTCGGGTACTGGCTACTACGTTGATGGTGATGACTCCTACGTCTTCGGTCACAACTGCTGGGTCAACCCGTACTTCGGCACCAGCTCCTATGCTGGCGGCATGGGCTCGTTGATTAACAACTACGCCCCCGCTGACAAGTCCGACGTCGACCTCATGTGGGAGATCGTTGATCAGGGTAACGGTGACTACCGCCTGGTCTTCTCGGTTGATGGCAACCCTGTCTCGAAGAGCTCACGAGCTCTCGTAGATGGTTTTGCTACCAACGGCCTTGACCTCTACGTCTTGGCCAAGCATCAGCAGATCTGGCCGCAGCCCTCGGGCGATGCGCCCAATGATCCTAACCCGCCTGCTGGCGATCCGTGGCCGGGTCCCCACACGAGTGGTTCTGCTTTCGATTCAGTTAATAATCGCATCAGGATCCCAGGTGCTCACATCAACTCTGAGGACTGGCATCCTGATGACAACTCGGCGTTCTCTGTGTCGGCTCACTTCCAGTTTGACAGCTCGATCTCCAAGAGGTACCCCATGTACACCACGTCCGAGATGTCCTTCGATATCGCCGCGACGAGCTACTACGGGTACATGCAGACTTTCTCTTACGATCCAGCCTGGAACACCGGAAGCGACGTCTGGTACGATACGTATGATAAGAGTTATAACAACTCCGTCAACGCTATGACCTATACCTGGACTGGTAAGGACTCCGGTAAGCTGCCTCGTCATGGCACGCTTATCTCTGGTTCTTCCCAGCACTGGATGAGGTCTGAGTTCAAGGGTTTCTACGACGAGACCACCAGGGTGTTTACGCCTGACGAGAACGGAGCTTATATCTGGCAGTACGCTAAGTACCCAGGTAACTCCTGGTCGCTCGGCATGAATGCTCAGGGTAACTGGACTCGATTCCTGTCTAGCTATAACAGCTTCCTTAACGGCGGCACTCATAGTTATAACCAGACGATCATCAACGCCACTCCGACTTCGACGGCTCTGATTGATGGAGAGAAGTTCCCTCACGGGTTCATCGTCCCATCGTCTGGCTGGCAGGTCAGCATCAACGGAGAGCTTCTCGCTTCCAAGATGCAGCACGGTAACGTGCCTGTCAACTGGCTCAACAATGGTGCTGATGCCTACATCGGCATGCGGTCGTATGACAGTACTTTTAGTAATGTTGCCTACGGCGGTGGCTCCTCTATGAATGAATGGACGCTTACGTCTGATCTGTCCCTGGCCGAGATTGCTAGGTTGCATACGGCCATGAACACAGCTGTCGATCTCCGTACTTGGCGTGATGCTGAGGACGGTGTGGACATGCATATCTACTACCCCATGGCTGACGTTGTTGGCAACGGTACGGTCAAGGATTACTCAGGCAATGGCTATGATGGCATTGCAGAAGGGATGGATTGATGTCTATTGAACAAAAGTTTAAGATGATCTGCCAGCTGAGCGTTGTTGACGCTGGTATCGAGATCGTTCGAGACGGCACGGACAGCACCACCGGTTACAGGTGGACTCTGATTCGTGACCGTCGTGCAGATCCCTCGGCTGGCTATGGCCCTATTGCTATTGCCACCGAACTTACCGACGAAGAAGCAGCTGACGCGGTGCTCTCGCATCTCTTTACTGATTATTCGTCTATGTCTACTGATCAGGTGATTGAACTCGTGAAGCCTATGATGCTTCGTGACGAAAGTATCCTGACTGATGTACGTCGTGGTGCGATCTCGTACTTCTACGCACTGGATCAGACTACTGCGGAACGCGGTGCTGCGCTTGTCGCCTACGGTGACGCGCTCAGTATGGCTACTGCGGGGTCTGTTGAGGGTTGCCTCGAAGCTCTGCTGTTTATGGTCAGCACAAACACTATCCCCACTGGGGATGAGGCGTTTGTCGGTACCATTGTGGCGGACCTTCAGGAATACCTCATGAAGTTCCCTCGATGACACTTCTCAGCACGAGCTGACGATCGGCCCTGGTCTCTTAGCGGAGGCCAGGGTCTTTTTACTACTAACATAAGGAGACACTATGTCTACTTTCTACTTTACAATCAATGAATATCTTATTAATGGTGGTCCTGAAGTAGGATACGTTCTCCACGATCCTAATGATCCCACCTCTAGAATCATCACTGACCAGACTACTTATGTTGTCGATGGAAACTATCGAGCCATCGGTAGTCAGGTTGGTGCTCGATCTAACCCCGCTCTTAGTTTTAACATCCGACGTCGTCCTAACGGCGAGTGGTATCTTATGACTAACCAGCAGACCTTTGCCGGAAAGTACCCCTCACAGGCAGCATGTCTTGGGGTTCTGTATGGCATTATGACGTACAACAGTGGACTTGATGAGGATGGTTTTCCTTTGTATCTAGCTAACGCTCTACAAGAAGGGTCATCTACGATTGATTCTTCTGACAACGTTTTGATTCTTACTCATGATGAGAACGACATTACTGTTAATCTTTCGGAATATGATTCAAGCGTCTTTACGAGCGATCTTCCCTACCTTGGGTATCAGATCATTGATGAAAATGGTTCTTATATCTCTATTACAATATCGACGCTTGCCTCACAATGTGGTTCGGTTACGGCAGCCCCCGGTGGATCACAGAGTCTAACCAAGACTGGTACTTGGCCCGCGATCGCTGAGGGTGGCGGTGCCCGTCCTGTCTTGGTGGGCTACAATGCTACTTCAGGAGGAATCACTATTGTTGCTTCAGGTCCCGCTAAGTACAAGCCTGCCCCGGATCCGGTCATCGACTTTGAGGTCGAGGTTTCGGGAGCCAGCGGACAGACGGGTACGGATGTTGAGCTTGGCGGCTTTGCCTATGCCATTATTACCGACAACTCAGTTGATGCTCCTTCGGGCCAGCCGACCTTTACCTACGAGTGGTATCAGTCCGTGCCTACCCTTGAGGGTATTACTCTTGACAATGAAGGAGCCTGATCATGGCTTATGAAAATAGCGAATTCTTCCTTGGTGTACCTCCACAGTACTTCGATGGGGTTCCCTTCCAGCCTGCTGGATTCGACGGAACCTTTACCCTGCTCGACGGCGAGCTTGCGTATATTACTCCTGCCGGTAAGCAGGGAACCGTGAATGTATCTATCCAGTATCGAGAGGACGATGGCACTGCCCTTGTCGACGAGGACGGCGTTACGCTGCCCTCGTTTACTGATACGATTAATGTGGCTGGTGGTTCCAGTGGAAATATTACTTGGGAATCTTTCTCAGTAGCTCAGTCGGAAATCGCAGCCGGAGGAGCCTCTGTAGACTTTAGCGGTAGATTCTTTGCTACCGACAGCGAAGACGCAATCAGCGTGCCTGACGGTAAGACTATCGTTGGCGGCACCTACGTTGCTGGCGCTGAAGTGACAAACTGGACTAATGAAGGAAACGGAATATACTCCGGAGACTTTACCCCGGATGATCCAAGTGATCTTACCGGGTATGAATATCTGGTAGACATGGATGCCGTCTTTAACACTGCAACCCCTACTGGTGGAACTGATCCTATTCTGGCTCGGTCCAACCGAGGCCCTACCGACGATACCTTCGAGAACCCTCGAGCCTATAACTCCGGGTGGTTTGAAGATGACGTTGTCGCGGACGTGCTCCTTTCTACTGGCGGTGTCTCCGACAGTAACTCATACCCTTGGGGAAGTACCCCCGAGAATCCAGTCACGGGAGTCATTACGGGCTTTACTCTTTCTGGACAAACAAAGACCGACGTTGAGAGTATCTTTGCTTCAACCCAGGTTACAGAATTTGTTATTATGTTCAAGGCCGGAGCAAACCGTATCGCGTTCGCTCGGGTTGGTACCTACAACGCCTCGACAGGCAAACTTGTCTTTGCAGTTGCTCCTGGTATCACGTACACTGGATACTCACCCTTCTCGGTGACCGGCTCCTCGACAATCATTAATCAGGACCGAGAGTATACCATTGATACCCAGAACAATAAGGTCTACTATAGGCCCGCTTATGGTACTGCACCTACCAACGTACGCCTGATTACGGGCTCAGCGAATGGTGGTGGAGTATTCACGGTCCCGAGCGACGCCACTGGAGTAAACACGTTTAATGGTGTTACTATCTTGGGTGCCTCCAGTATGGTGGATAACCGATACGGTATCCAGTGTACGGCTCTTGGTACCCAGCATAGAATGAACATTACGAATAGTACCATCGGCTACGGTAGCTTCCTCGTACGAGGCGGCGGCTGGAGCGCGCAAGCGACTGATGGATCGGCTACTGGCAGTTCCTATACCAACAACAGCTTCTTCCGGTACAACCAACTTGGTATTGTTACCTCGGAAGGTGCGACCGTCACGGGCAATATTTGTATGCACAGTGAAGCTAGGTCTTTCGTGATTACTGGCAATCTCAGTTCAACAGATGCTCACGGCTCGCCTGGTAGTTTGGACTACGTGCCTAACAAGACTACGTTCAAGGATAACTACCTCTACATGCCTTGCTGTAATCACGGCCAGGCTATTTCACTGTACAGTGGTTCCTACCTTAACGCCGAAGTTTCACACAACCTTATCAGGAAGATGCGGGCTAACGTTTCATGGCAGCCCGGCGATAGCTCTGAGCTGGCTCCTAACCCATCGTCGGGAACTAGCGAGCTTTTGATTGATAACAACCTCTTTGTCTATGACGAGGCTGTGGATGACGTTACAGATTCTAGTCAAGCTACGGTTGCTTTCAACGGTAATGATGACTCCTACTTAACGAACCCCGAGAACCATACCTGTAAGATTACTAGGAACACCCTAAGTGTTCCAAGCTCTCTTTATGTTGGAAGTGCCTCTTCGTTGGTCTGGATCGATATGAGACTGAATGTCGGTCCTTATAAAAACTGTGATGTAGAGGTATCCAACAACGTTGGGTTCTGTCAATCTAATCCAGATACTGGAGTTACAACTCATACTCACGGTGGTAATGCTTTTGTGGCTACCGCTGAAGGAGGATCCAGTACCGGTGCTTTTAGTAGCGCTGACCTAGGATACTTCGATACGGATTTTGCTTACGAAGAGATCTGTACGGATACTGAGTACACCAGTACTGAGTGGCAAGCATTGGGTGGCGGAGACAGTGGAATCCGCTGGACCCAGCAGCCTTTGTGGAGCCAGCTTGATGGATTGGGCCTGAACTGGTCAACCCTCTATCCCTCCGAAGGCTCAGCTACCTATACGGGAGCTACACAGGCTACCTATGAAGTAGATAATAGAGCCGTTACGCCTTCTACTTATACGTGGGAAATGGACGGATTCATCCGAAGCAACATCGCTAGTTTCGGTGTCGCCTACTTGGGTGGTGTGACCGGCTTCAACAACAACTTCCCGGTTCAGGCAGGAGCCACAGACAGGTATGACGCTTACGCTCAGGGCGAGTCGGTAGTGGACAACGACAACGATGAAATCGTAATCTGGTTTGATCCTACGTCTGCCGGTAATGGAGACTACAATACGTGGGTGGCTAATAACCCTAACGCTACGTTTACGTTTATTGTCAATGGCAGTACGACGTACACTGCTACCATGGATGATGTCAGCTCTGAGGCTGATGAAGCCTATGCCTCAGTTGCGTTCCCCGGTAGTGACTTCAGTACTCTAACCGCTGGTACTACCAACGAAACTTCAGATTCCGCTTTGTTTGCTATTACCGAAAACGACTAAACCTAACATTTAACCTTGGCTTCCCTACCGGGAGGTCAAGGCTTTACTTTAACATCTACTCCAATGGAGATTACTATGACTACATTTATTCCCTTTGATATTCCCGGCGGCAATCCTAAGCAGATCGCCCCAGAAGTCTTTTCGGCAGGCCAAGAAATCAAGGTCAAGGCTACCGGCACTCTCGATGGAGCCGTTGACAGCCCGCTGACTAAGGAGTCGGCTGCTGTCCAGATTATCAGTGCCGTACCTAGCACGAGCATCGGTAACGTGCTCATTTCCGGTCAGACTAATCCCGTCACGGGAACCGAGTATGCCTATACCGCCACTGCTGACGGCGATGCTGGTACCCTGACGTACGTTTGGTCTACTTCCCCCGCTACGTCTACTATTGACCACGGGGCTCCGTTCCAGAACTCGGCTGGCATTACGTTTGATGCTGATGATACCTACGATGTGATCTGCACGATTACGTCTGGTGATGCTAACCCTAGTGACTCCCCGAAGACTGCTTCGGTAAAGAGGACTTCTGCTGCTGCTAGTTCTACTGAGATCTTCGACATTGACTTCACGGGCGAGCCTAACTCGACTGATGTCTATATTGACGATTCAACTACTGCCGACATTGACGGAATTACCTTTGGTAACTATATCGAGACAGGCACAGTTTGGAAGGTTGGAAAGGCAAGTAACACAACACCTTCCAACGCACCTTACAACACTGAGGTGCATCTGTACAAGGATTCTATATCTACCAGTAATGATTTTAGCGCTGCTATGGCCGGAGACATTGGTACTCTCCCAACCGCTTGGACCATGGAAGGTATTGTCGCCGAAGGCGCAGATCCCGCGAATTCCGATTATGGTTGGATGGTTGCATGTAGCAGTGATGGACAGAATCAGGTTCGCGCTGTTATTAATAGCAGCACCGCCACGTCAGCGGTTCGTATTCGTACTCGCATCAACGGTACTTATGCCTACCAGGCTACCGCAAGCCTCAGTCAGGCTATCAACAGCACTGACCAGCAGTTTCTCAGAGCGTCTTATGACGGAACAACTCTGACGGTAACCGCTTGGGACGGGACCGATGATACCGGTACTCTACTTGCTACTACTAGTACGACTACGCTTCCTACCCTTGGTACTAACTTCGGGTTCTTGGCAGCCTCTGGTTCTACGAACACGACAAGAAGTCGATCTGCCTTCTCTATGAAGCTGACCGACGATAGCTAAAACCTATACCTTGGCTTCCCTACCGGAAGGTCAAGGCTTTTACTCTAAACATAAGGAGACTAACTATGTCTATTAATGCTAATGCTGGGGAGCGTATTAAGATTTCCCCGGCTACCAGTGGAGTGTCAGCACTTCCGCCTACTGTCTCTCTGTTTTATCAGATTACTGAATCACTTACTGCTGTTGATCCCGGTCCGAGTGAGTCCGTCTCGCCTGGTACAGGCTGGAGCGGTAACACCCCTGAGAACGGCTCCGGAGAAAAGGCTATTGCCCGCTGGACTACTCCGCCGCTTCAGGTTATCGAGGATAGCATGAACGTTGGCGTTGCCGCATTTCATATGAACGAAATTGAAAAGGTAGAAATCGCCGCAGACGGAGGAAGCTGGGTGACGATCACTGATCCCACGCTGAACCCAGACAGCGGCGTCTACGAGTACCACACTTCCGTGGGCGTCAGTGCGTTCGGAAACGGCTACGGACCTACTGAGCTCCGAGCCCGTGTTACTCCTAACAGCGGTATTCAAAGAGTACTTAGCCTTCCTATGGTTGTAGGTACTCGCGCTGCTCTCCAGAATGCTGCCAAGCCTGCTCAGTATACCACGGTCTACGTGGATTCTGATCCTGTCAACGGTGGTAATAACTCTAACGCCGGTACTGAAGCGGCTCCATGGCTGACCTTGACAAAGGCTGTACGAGGAGGATCGTATGATGGCGACGGCAGTGGAGACAGCAGTGGACGTATTGTCTACCTCAAGGCTGGCACGTATGTCTACGAAGATAACGCGAACGGTAACTACGGTGTTAATCCCGACGCTTGGATTACTATTACTCCAGCTCCCGGAGTTAGCCGCTCCGCGGTTCGAGTAATTAAGCCTAGCGAAGGAGTACCCCGGATGGATGTCGAGAACATTCACTGGAAGGGCATCGACTTCGTTGGTGCGGATGACTCGCCTTACTTTGACGCTACCATTAACGGATCATCGAAGACTGGCGAAAGTGCTCCACAGGATGACGATTCCATTTTCCTCGAGGACTGTACTCTCGGTACCGCGGATAAGAACGATCCAAAATCTATCTTTAACACAAACTCAACCTTTAAAAATGGCGCCTACTGCGTTAATGTGACTGGGACCGCTTACTCGAAGCCCTTCCTTGGCTTGGCCCTTGCCAGAGACTGCACGGCCGCGGACGTAGCGGAAGATACCTTTACTAATACTAAGGCTGTGATCAACTGCGTCCTTGAAGATTCGCAGCTGCCTCCAGGCAGTGAGGGACATCCTGACGTTTATCAGATCGTCGCGGGCGGTGTTACTGAGGCCCGGGTTAATACAATCGAAAATAACCTCGTCTACGGACTGCAGTGTTATAAGACCGACGCTCCAATCCTCTTCACGTCGAACCTTGACTTGTTGAAGGACTGCGCATTTGTTAACATCTACAGCGAAACCCTTGGCCGTACATCCCAGTTTAGGGACTGTAGCCTGCAGCACGTCCTTGTCCTGAACTACCATCAGAACGTGGACGCAGCCGACAGCGGCGGTGAGGGTAATAACTTCCTGATGGAAGAAGAAAGCTTTGTGAAGGACTTTGGTGAAGGCCCTGTTACCGTCTACAATAATTTTAATAGCGTGAGGATCGAGAACTGCTCGTTCTGGATCTCAAACATTATCCAAGGAACCTACGAAGCTGGTCATCTTGACCCTAGTGGTAATTCTAACGCCGGAGATCCTATTGACATTGTTACTGATAATTGCAGCAATGCCAAGCCAGGAGCATCTGGATTCTCGGTCGTGGAGTATACCTCCCGCGGCTGGAATGACGACTTCGCTGATACTGCGACGGGATCGAAGAATGTCCCCTGTGACATCTTCAACCGTCCTCGTAATACCTCTGGTCTTGCGGTTGCGGACCGAGGAGCCTTCGAGGGAGATCCTTCGGGGTACTTCCCCACTTCGAGTAATGTAGGTTCTTCCTTCGATCCTCTTACGGGTACATGGGAGACCTACGATGATCTTCGAACTGATCTGATCGGTGTCGGCGACGGCGAAACGCTAGACCTAACTGGCCGAGGGTTCGCTCCTACCGAATTGTCTCAGAACGGCGACGGCTTTGAGCTCGATCCAGAAAAGTCCATTACCATCAAGGGTGCCTTCTTCTCTGGCGCCGTATACGGCAACAGTGCCTACGATTGGACAGAAACTTCGGTCGGCTCTGGCGTATGGGAAGCATCCATTTCGAATGAAATTAGCCTTTCTATTAAGGATGGTAAGGGTAACCGCCATCTTGTTGATTGGGAATCCCCTGTGGAAGTGAACGCTCAGCAGTTTCCTGACTTCCCCCTGAATTATCCAACGAAGGAATTTGACCACTCAGCGAACAGTAGTTTTCTTAATCACGATCGTTCGAATGGTGATTTCCTTTTGGATACCATCACAACAAACGTAGATGATAAGATTGAGTCGTTCAGGATTGTTGATGCGCCTACTATTAGCGCTCTCCAGGACTACCTCATGGACATTAGTTTTGGTAAGAACATTCTGTGGAAGATGACACCTAATGTGTCTGGATCCACGTTGATTTCTGGCATATCACAGGATGCCGGTCCCGGTACTCCAATTACTCTTGCCTTTGAAGAACCTATTGGCGGGGATTACACGAATCCTGAGACCCTTAACAGGACCGCCGTTGTTGAAGATGTCGGCGGCCAGAACAAGTATATAATTAGCGGTAAGCCTACCTACAACGGGGACAACCAGGTTACGAGTCGTTTTGAGCTCATCAAGGGCAATACATACGAGATTAGCTGGTTGGGTTTTCCCCCTCTTAAGTTTGCTACAGCAGCGGATGCTGCGGGCGATACAGAATATACCGAAGGCGTTGTGGTTGACCTAGGTAACTCAAAAACTACTATTACTGTGGCTTATGACGCTCCCCGGCTATACTATTACGCTGACGGTGTACCGGATATGGGAGAGTATTGCACCATTAAGGATCCGTCCAATGATTACGTTGGCTTTGCCTTCCATGGTGCGGACGCCTCCAGGCTGGCTGAGGGAGAGTTCTGTATTGATGCTACGTATGACAAGGTTAGGTACAGGCCGGTGACTCCCGGAAGGCCCGACTACGCTGGTATCGCTTCTCTGACTCAGTGTGTTGATGCCAGAACTGATCCAGGAACGACCTCTACTTTCGAGAACTGTACGTTCTCCAACACGGCGCCCGGTAACACGAATGGGCAGATCTTTACGACCGGTAACGAAGGGCAGCTCGTTGTTCGTAACTGCCGGTTTGATCACGGTAAGGAGGCAGTGAGAGGTAACGGTAAATTCTACTACTGTGACTTCTACAGATTCTCCCAGCGTATCCTAGGATCCGGTGGTGCTGGTCTCGTGGTTGAGGATTGCAGCTTCCGTGCTGGAGGCGCTACTAACTCAGCTATTCTTACGCAGGGTATACTGGCTCCCGAGGAGGGAGATGATCACAGGATTAAGATCCAGAGAAATTACTTCTCGATCTCTAAGTCTACTCACGGTCAGGCTATCTCTCTTTATAAGGACTCCTGGCAGAACGCTCTTGTGAAGGATAATATTTTCCATAACTGCAAGGTCGCTCTGACCTACCAACATAACACAAACGGGGCAAAATCAACCGACGTCGGTGCAGGATATGCACTGGCTGTAGAGAACAACCTCTTCTACGTGGATGACGTCTATACCCCAGACGATTACGTAAACCTGAATTCTTTGGCTCAGGTAGTAGAGCAGATGACCACTACGCACCTGGATGGGGTTAACCCGCAGGTGAGGTTCCGCCATAACACACTGATGTATTCCACCGATATTCCCAGCAAGGCCGAGAAGGTACCCGCTGAGGGTTATGATCGTTGGCGCCTTGGTGGTATGATGAATTCTGATGGGTTCCAGTACTGTGACGTATACTACGAGAGTCAGATTACCGGTTACCGAACGACAGGATCCACCGGCTCTACTCGTAACTTCCGTAGTAACATGATCTTTGAATCAAGAGGCAACGGCGGTCAGGCCGCCTATGTCAGCATCCAGGATTGGTGGATGGACTACACGAGGCCGAATTATTACACTATTACCGATTACCTGAACTTCGACACCCTACGGCCTACGGATGCTTTGGCTGCTCAGGGCTGTGAAGCTCAGGATGGTGGAGATATCGGTGCCCGGTTCACGGGCCTTACCGCAGCTGACCTGTCTACTTTGAAGGCCGGTTGGGCTGATACGTTCACCCCGGTGCCGGTACCTGATTTTGATGAGGCCGAGTTCGTTACGGGAACAGTTGGGACAAACGGAACCGGGCGTGCTACTGACTGGTCGTATTATACTAATTACGATGACCAAGCTGTCCTAGATGGTCTTGGTAATGGTACCAAGGTCCAGTTCTTGGACACGGATCCTAACCCTTCCCCACCTTCCCCACCCGACTTTGAAGCATCAGGTAACCTTGATACAGCTGACGGTACTAATGGTTGGAGAGACACCTCTCCCACACAGACTCCTGATGAGGGGGTTACTGCTGTTACGATCCGAGGATCCGACGCTGGTTCCACCAATGCGAAATTCATTTTCCGGTTTATTGGTGACGAAAGTGCTTGCACGGCGTTTGCCGCTGCTTACCCCAACGGTAGTACACTTAGCTTTACCACGGGCGGTGTTACTTATACCGCTGAAGCTTATACGTGGACGGAGGGTGATGAATTCCTTTATATCACTTCAAATGAATTTGATACGTATCCCTCAAGTATCGCGCAGGATGATGCCTACGCAGTACAGATATTTAAGTAATAAGGAAACCTTAGGACCGTCGCACTGCTGATGCAGTTGCATAGTAGTAACCTCCCTCGTGGAGCTGGTGCGAACGCCATACGTTACGCTATTCAAGGCAGCAGCCATGGTACTCCTCTCAGAGTAACCACGGGCAGCAGCGTCGGACTACTCATAGTGGACGTCGGGAGGTGCTGTGCCTCCCGGCGTCCTTTCTTTACATTATAGGGCCCCGACTGAAATTGGCCTGGAACTCGGAGTTTGCTATGAACAAGTTGTTTACATACATGATGATTATTGTTAGTTCTATCGTTCTGTCCAGTCCTGTAGCCTGGGCGGGCGATTTTACACTGAAGACCATTGACTCCTCTGGGGTTTGGTATGAGTACATTGGTACCGTGCTGGACTCAGACGCTGAACAGCTCAGAGGGATTATGGTTACGTTTCCCGGCAAGAACGTATTTGTCACCATCAACTCCGGAGGCGGAAGTGCCTTTGGTGGGTTGGCATTGTTCTGGGAAGCTGAGAGATGGGATAATCTGACCACGATTGCAGGTAAGGATTACGGCGCGTGGTCGGCAGCGGGGATGTTCTGGTTGGGCTCCCCGCGAGATTGGTTTGAGTCTTCGGAATCCAGGGTAGGATTTCATCAGGCTTACTGTAACCCATACCATCCCCCCGGATGTGACATCGGCCCATTCAGGGATCGCCTCGTTGAGGCTCTGAACAAGGCAGGATACCACGGCATTATCTTTGATGCTTGGTTGTCTGAGACACAGATGGCATGGGGTGTGTCGGGATGGGCTCTCCTCACTGACGAGGGCTGGTTCCTGCACCACTCCCGGTATGGACTAACTCATAAGATTATACCCTCATGGGAGATTTAAATAATGTCTATCGAATTGATTTCAATGTTGGGTGGTGCCCTCTCGGGATTTGTCTTTCGTTTTATGGCTGCTTCCATCGAGAACCAGCAGAAGACTACCGAGATGCTCCTTCAGAAGCAAGCTATGGCTGACGATTCCGCTGATCGTGCTGCTGGCCGTGGTTCTCACATCGGTCGCAGGGTGCTCGTATTCACAGTCCTCTGGGTTCTCGCTATTGCACCCTTCGTCGGAGCCCTCATCGGTGTCGACGTCTGGGTCGAAGACGAGCGAGCCCCTTGGGACTTGCTCGGGATCTTCACCGGAGGCTGGGAACAGCTCCGAGGTATTGTCATCCTTCCTGAGCTTCGCGCTGCTTTGCTGGCCGCTGTTGGTTTTTATCTTGGTGGTTCGACATTGGCGAGAGGGAAGTGATGCAAGATCCGGAAATCACTGAATGGATTCTCGCCTTGCTTGGTGTTGGCATTGCGGCTATTATTGCTAAGGTGTGGAAGATTCCTTCCATTGAGCACAAGCTCGACACCGTGATTAAGGAAACCGACAGCAACCGAGACAAGATCCATAAGATTAATAATACTCTTCAGCACCACGAATATAGGATTGACGCACTTGAGAAAACAAAGACTGAAACAACCGAATCCTAAGCAATTGCCTCGTGTTCGACCTAAGGAACTCAAAGCCCAACGGGCATCCAAGAAGGAGGAACGCAATGGATCCAAGAATTCAAAGACTCCAAATGGAGAAGAGATTTAGAGATATGCAGCGCTTCTCCGGAGGAGGAGGCGGTGGCGGAGACGGAAGCAAAGGCCCTCCGGGTAGTCCTGGAGCCACTGGTTCTCAGGGACCTCCTGGACAGCGTGGCAATGCAGGTCCGGACGGTATACCCGGACTTCAAGGTCCTCCAGGAGAGCAAGGCCAACCGGGTCTGTCTGGAGCCGACGGTAGTCCCGGCGCGGATGGAAACCCTGGACCTCCCGGTCTCACGGGAGACAAGGGTCCTGAAGGTGACAAGGGACCCACTGGTGATGCTGGTCCTCAGGGACCTGCCGGTGATGCTGGCGAAGGAGGCGGCGGAGGCTCTGATGCCAACGCTCTGGCCTTCGCTAAGGGTGCTGGTCTAGCTGTCGAGCAGGGATTGCTCGCGGCCGACGGTCAGCCCGCTAAGACCGTGCTTGCAGTTGGTGCTACTACCTCTGGTAAGGTACAAGGCTGCTCGCTCGGTAACGGTAACGTGGTTGAGGTCTACGCCAATGGCGCCGACTACAGCAGCGGTACCATCCTCTACCGGGAGTTCATGTCGCTGGGAGAACCGATCTGTTTTACGGGTCTGACTCCCGGAGCGATCATCACCTCTACTCAGGGATTCTACGGAGTCGGTGAGCAGGTAAACGGCGGCAACGAATCACCCATGCCTCTTATGAGCTTGGGTCTGTCATTCACTAGTTCCTTTATCTACTCCTTCCGTAACTCCAATAACTTCCCTGGTGCTGGTAACAGTACAGGACAGATCATCGTTTGTAATGGTGCTCTCCCCTCTACTGTAGCACTATCGAGGAATGGCAGTCTTGCAGGCGGACAGGCTCCCAAAGAGCTTGCCCCATTCGAGCTCTGTTACTTCTACACCACGGCAAACGGCGAGTTCCTTCTCGAGTCTACCAGTCCTGTCATGGCCTGTGTTCAGGCGTACATGGGAAATAACCCTGCTCTGGTGCCTGGTGATCCTGCTGATAGTGCTCAGAGGTTCTATGATGCTCGCCTCGTCATGCCGCCTACTAACGACGGTATCACTTGGCCTCGCTCTGGTAACGTCAGTGCTCCCTACGATAATACTACCGCTAAGTTCTACGTCCGTGACGGAGTAACTGGTGACTTCCCTGTCATCAATCCCGGCTCGCCTGTGGACTTTGATGCTAGTAGTAGTACTGGAGCTAATGACTCTGACTACGAGCCTCGTGGTGCTACTCGGATGAAGGTCAACGGCCTGATCACCGCATACTCTGGTGCTGACAGTGCTGGCCTCGAGGCTTCGCCTATGATGCCCACCGCTGGTATGTCCCAGATCGTAGCTCAGCCGTTCTTTATTGACGACACTGGCGACGGCGGTAACTCCGGCGTGGCTATCGCTAGTCCCTATGTGGGGACAGCAAAGGTATATCAGTGGAACTCCGTGACTGGTGTTGCCGAACTGGCATACACCGTGCCTCTTAATCGTGGTACCGAAGGACAGGGGATTGTCCCTGTCGCTCCCGAGGACCAACTGATTCCTACGGCCGGTATGGTAGCTAACGAAGCAGCTACGGATGCTGGTATTGCCCTTCTTGAGGGTGATCTCGGCGCTGGCTACGTGATTGCTGATGTTCCGATTACGGTGGTGGCTCAGAATGCTACGCCGACTTATAACCCGGAACTCCGCTCTCAGAACGGAACTACGACCACCTCTATCGTTAATGATGATGACGAAACCCTGATGCTTGGCTGGACTCCGGCTGAGCTGAAGGCTGAGATTACTACTGATGCCGATGGCTTCCTTCGCCGGAGGATCATCGACAATACAGGTGTAGAAACCTGGCAACTTACTTAACCTATCTGAAAGGATATGCTATGGCAAAGAAGTGTTCTACAAAGCGTGGTACTAAGAAGCCCGCCGTCAAGAAGCCCGCCGCTAAGAAGGCTGGCAAGAAGAAGGGGTATTGATGCCTAGTAAGAAGAAGCCCGCCAAGAAGCGGGGACTGTGGGATAACATCCATGCCAAGCGTAAGCGTATCAAGGCCGGTAGCGGCGAGAAGATGCGTAAGCCTGGAAGCAAGGGTGCCCCGACTCGAGCCAACCTCCGTCGCTCTCAATCGAAGCGAGGGAAGTAATGGCTAAGCGTAAAGCAAAGAACGTTAAGATGTCCGTTGGTAGAGGCGAGAAGCGCTCTGTTAAGAAGGGTGCTGGCCTCACTAAGAAGGGCGTCGCAAAGTATCGTAAGGCTAACCCAGGGTCAAAGCTGAAGACCGCTGTCACCGGCAAGGTCAAGAAGGGAAGCAAGGCTGCAGGCCGACGTAAGTCGTTCTGTGCTCGCTCCAAGGGCTGGACTGGTGAACGTGGCAAGGCTGCCCGTAAGCGCTGGAGGTGCTGAATGGCCGCTAAATCTAGAACCGCCAAATACTTCGCCTCGAACCCTGCCGCGCGTAAGCGAAGGCAGAAGGCTCAGGCAAAGATTAACAAGAAGCCCGCTGAGAAGGCTAAGCGACGAGCATCGGCTCGTGAGCGCCGTAAGCGAGGTATCATGGGTAAGGGCGGCAAGGATGTCTCCCACCGAACCGACGGTTCGACGTTCATGGAGAGTCCTTCCAAGAACCGTGCCCGTAACGGAGCTGGTGGCAAGCCTAAGCGAGCACCAGCTAAGAAGAGGACTAAGAAATGAAGAAGCAAAATGTTGATGAGCTTGAGGACGTTCTGTTTCAGACTGTCATCACTGCTCTCCAAGCTGATCCCTCAGCTGGTTGGGCTCAGGTTGCTCGAGGTCTGCTCTCGGATTATCGAGAAGCTGACGCGAGCTCCATGCCCGCTATCCAAGCTGAGAATATTAAGAATGTACTGAAGGACTCAGCGCCCTTCAAGATCAACTCAGGTGGATGAGCCTCACGGCTCTTCCATCTTTTAACCAAGGAGATTACTATGAACATTAACCCCGATATTAACTGGGACGAACTCCCAGAAGACGTCCCTGAGGAGATGGTACAGGATGCCCGCAACCATTTGTATGCGTGTATGCGGTATCTCTTTGGCGTCGATCCAACCCCTATTCAGTATGCCATGATGGATGCTCTTCAAGAGCATGGGACAGACATGCAGCTCCAAGCCGGCCGTGGTGCCGGTAAGTCAGTGCTGACCTCTATCCTCGCCTCGTGGTTCTTGTTGAGAGACCCAAACTGTACGATCATGGTTCTGTCTGCCACGGCTCAGAAGGCTGTGGAGTTTATCAGCATGACCCGCCGTATCTGTGACATCGTACCATACTGTAACCATCTGGCACCTGGTGACCATATGACCGACAACGCCTTCGCCTTCAACTGTGGAGCGCGGAGCAAGGTTGGTCAGGATGCCTCGGTGTTTGCTCGTGGTATTACAAGTCAGATCACGGGTAGCCACGCCGATATCGTCATCAGCGATGATATCGAGATTGAGGGCAACTCAGACACTGAGATCCAGCGAGAGAAGTTGCTGGGCCGTCTTCACGAGCTCGAGCAGATTCGTAACCCGGGTGGTCGCGTTGTCATGCTCGGTACTCCCCAAACGAGAGACTCTATCTACAATAAGCTCGCTGAGAGCTATCCACCTATCAAGTTCCCGGCTGTCATCCCTGATCCGACTATCATCTCCCAGATGGAGTATGTAGCGGACTGGGTACTGTCACTTACCGGAGAACCAGGTGAAACTACGCAGCCCGAGCGATTTACGCAGGAGCTGCTTGAAGAACGTAAGGCTAAGATTGGACCTACCAAATTCGACCTACACTATAGGCTCGACTGCTCGCTTGCCGACGTCGGTAGGTACCCTCTCCGACTCGCCGACCTCCTGGTTCTCGACATTGACCAAGATGTCTTCCCCGAGAAGATCGTCTGGGCTAATGCAGAACCTATTAAGCAGTTGCCAGCATTTGGCATCTCCGGAGATCGGTGTTATCACCCGATGTACATAGCCCCAGCATTTGTCCCTTATACCCAGACGGCTCTCTTTGTAGACCCAGCAGGTAGAGGTGCCGACGAGACGGCTGTGTGCGTAGCTTCCGTGGTAAATGGATACATTGTTATCCATGAACTCATGGGCTTTGAAGGAGGTTATAATGACCCTGTTCTCGAAAAGATTGCAAAGAAAGCCCTCCAATACGGGGCTAATCTCATCCGCGTGGAATCTAACTTTGGCGACGGCGCAGTTGCTGCGCTTTTGCGTCCAGTTGTTGGCCGAATCTGTGGCCAAGTGGCTGTCGAAGACTTCCGTGTTAGCGGAGTCAAAGAAAAGCGAATGATTGATAACATTGAGCCTGTCATGGCTGCTCACCGTCTCGTCATGGATACTCGAGCTATTCGAGATGAAGAGACACAGAAGCAGCTAACCCGCTTGCAGGACCTCAAGGGTGCTCTCAAGCATGATGACCGCGTTGATGTTATCTCCGCCGCATGTGAATACTGGAAGGACTGGCTACAGGTCGACGTCGACGCTGAAGCCCAGAAGAATATTGCTAAGGCGGAAGAGGAGTATGTAAAGTTGTGGGCTGACGACGCACGTCGTGGTGAGCTAATAACTGAGGCTCGTGGAGGTAGTGGTACCTCTCGAGTGGTAAACATGTACTCATCTGCCTATCAGGATAATGAGAGACCTAACTTCCTAAGACGAGGAAGAGGAAGATGATACTGGTAACTGGAACTGCTCCTCGTTGTGGTACATCAGCCATGATGAGGGAGCTTATTAAAACCTGTAAACCCCACTCAATCATAGAGCCGCATCCCACATGGACGGCTAAGGACATGAACCCGTTGGGGCACTGGGAGATTAGTGACGAACACCTTCACTCCTCACTTCCTATTGAGAAGGAGGAGCATACGGTAATTAAGCTCTGGGCTAATCTATTCCACCGCTTGAATCCAGCTGACATTGACCTTGTAGTTCATATGCAGCGTAAGGATTTTACAGAGCAAGTGATGTCTATCGTAAAGACTGCCGAGGCTCAGGGTCTACCGACTCTTACTCGTAAACAGATATCTAATTTCTTTATTAATCAACATCAATGTCTCGAGAAGTATTTCTCAGAGACACCTCAAATAACCGTTGTGATGGAAGACTTCCGGGAAGACCCTGAATTCTTCATAGCACAAATAAAGGAGGTAGTACCATGGGCGCAATGATTGCACTAGGTGTAGCCGGACTTGCAGCTTCCGTTGGTGGCGGCATTATGGGCGCACAAGGCCAAGCCTCACAAGCGAAGGCTCAGGCTGCTCAGGCTGAAATCAACCGTAAGTGGCAGGAGTTCGAGAAGGAAATGAACCAGGAAATCCAGAGAGGCCAGATGGGTGTCTCTGAGATGGATCGGCTTTATCAGAATAAGAAGATGATTGGTACCTCGTTCGAAGCGAAGCTGGCTCAAGACCGAGCCGCTCGTGAACAGTTCGAGTATGCTACCAGTCAGTTTAGCAGAAACTACCAACAGCAGCAGGGTGCCATCAGGGCCTCTGCTGGCTCACGTGGCGCTGGCCGCGGCGGAACCGCCGATGCTCTCGCTAACCAACTGAAGACCAATAGTATCTCCGACCAGCTGAGGATCCAGACGAATATGGAGAACCAGTTTGATATGTTCGAGAACAAGCGTAACCAGCAACTTGGGCAGATCAATGCCCGCTCTGCTGATGTACCGCCTACCTATATTCCATCAACTCCTATTCCTACGCCCAACATGAGCGGCATGGTTCTCGGTGCCGCCCTTAGCGGTCTCGGTAATGGACTCGGTGGACTGGCTGGTATGATGAGTGGTCTCAATAGTCCTGAGGGAGGTGAATGATGCCACAACCAGATAACAAACGAACGCGGGGCAGTAACCTGAACCCGCTGGCAGGTCGTACGGTTGCTCCCGAAGGGACTTCCGGAGTCTACAATATCAGCGGTGTTGCCAGCAACATTGCCGCTAAGCAGAAGATGTCCAGTCTCCAGATTGGCCAGCAGGGCCGAATCATTGATGACGGCTCTGGTCTGTATAAAGCCCTTCAAGGAGGGTTCGAAGGCATTGAACGAGGCGTCAAACAGTATGACTACTGGGAAGGACGCGTCGCCGAGAAGCGACAGAATGACTTTGAGACGGACCTCTATGAGTATAGCCGTATGGTTAATGGTGATCCTAAGAAGATGGCCGAGTGGTCTCGACTCAATGAGTACCGACCTAACCACCGTCAAGCCAAGCGCTATAACAGTATGATGGCTGAGATGGAAGGCAAGGAGTATGACGCCTACCAAGACGACATCATCCGTCAGACTGAGCAGACGGTATCCACTATGGATCTCCCTCTAGCCGCGGAATACTATAGCCAGCAGATGAAGAGCCTTGATCCTACGGATAAGGCGTATGCTTCCTTTGCTCGGTCACAGAATGAAATTAACAAGCGTATGACCGCTCTCTCGAAGTCATACACCCAGACGAACCAGAAAGAAGGCTATCAGGTTGGTATGTTCAACCTTGGTGAGCAGTTGCTTGCCAATAACGCCGCTACTCCTGCTGAGCTCGCCACTGAGCGAGCCCAGGTGATTGCTCAGGCTCATAACTTCTTTGGGCAGAGCTCTGATCGTCTCGTGATTGACCCTAAGACCGGAGGTATCACCTATACAGATAGTGGTGGTCAGGTCTACAACTCCTCATTTAAGGGAGGTCTGCAGGGTAATATTATTGCCGCTATCCAAAGAGATCTCGGCAACGTCGCCTACAAAGACAACGGAGACTTTGATCCTCAGATTGCCGAGAACGTCATGATTGCCATGGCTGAAGGTAAGTTTAATGGGATGCACACTTCCAGAAGTAGTGCTGCTATCTCTCCGACGGAGCAGCTTGATGCCGCCCGTCATGTGATGAGTGATCCAAATGCTTCACAAGAGAAGCTCCGAGGAGCAGCTATTGCTGCCATGTCATCAGCCCATACGGCTGTAGACAAGAAGGCTAGACATGCTTTGGATGCTGCTACTACCCTGGTTGATAGTTCTATAACTAGCGATATGAGTCCTCAAGAAAAGATTACATCTCTCACCAACCTTCTCTCTGTTATTGACCCCGACGAGAATCCCCTAGTATGGACAGAAAATGGGTTCGAAGGTAACATTGAGAATAACCCTGATGTCAATAAGCTGATTGCTAAGGCTCGTGATGAGATCGCGACGCAGAGTGTTGTCCTGTCTAAGGACGTGGCTACGCGTTACGAAGCTACGGCCCAGAAGTCTTCTAGTTCCCAAGAGATCCGTGATGCCCGTAAGGCTAGCGCTCTTGAGATCTTCAGGAATATGGCAGTCGTAAGCGATGGAGGAGCTACTATGGTCTTCCCTGATGGCGAAGGTGGATTCACCCGAGTCTTCGGACAGCAGAACATTCAGCAGTATCTTGTTGAACACCCGGACGCTATTGCTTCTGGTATGATCCAAGTTGTTCGTAACGTGGAAACCGAGGATATCGCTGATATGCCCGGTGTGTTCTACGGACGAGCTGGTGCTGATCCGCCTGAGGCTACTCAACAGTGGTCTGCTGCCCAGCGCCAGAACATGCTTGATGTCCAGAACGTCGAGGCTGTTCGTACGGCCGTGGCCAATAGAAAGTCTGATGGCGTTACTGCCGCTGATGCTTCTCGCGCTGTTACTACTCTTATGAGTAAGCTGCCCTCTGAACCTCAGGCTTCTGACGTTGCTCCTAGTCTTGAGATTATGTCATCTGGGCTGTGGCCTAGAGAGACGACTCAAGCGATGTATCAGAGTCTCATGGATAACTCCAAGGGAGGCAGCGGCCAACGTCTCCAACAAGTCTTCGGTATGACTTCCGAGGAAGCCTGGAACTTCGCTGTACTTTCACCAGAGATGCTCACTGCTGCTCTGAATAGTGATGACCCGGATGTCCGAGAAGAGGCAATTAAGTTTGACTCTATTGCTAGACTGGCTAGACAGCCAGAGACTGCTGAAGCGGCTATGTTCCTTATCGGTGATCCTAATGGTGATGCCGCCTGGTTCATGACTACTGGTAGAACCTATGTTGATCAGTTTGTCGAGCGATATGGTGAAGCTCCTAACACTGAATGGCTTCGAACTGCTAAGAGCTTCGAGGCTCTTCCGTCTATGGCACAGAGGTCTAGAGAGATTACCACAACTATCGCTAACTTTGCTCGTAGTGGTGACATAGGTCAAACCAATAATCTCCTCGAGAAGATGCTAGATCCGGCAAATCAAGAGGTTGAGGTAATGGTTGCTAGAACCCTACAATCCCGTTGGGCTTCTACGAATCCGGGAGAAGGTAACTCCTTCGTAGAGATCATTAGTGATGCCAATCATCCCCATAAAGAGCACCTCACACGGTGGATGAATCGAGGCACTAGACGTATGCTTAGTGCTGATGCTATTACAAAAATGACTAATACGGCTGAGTATAATGCGTATGCTGATGACCGTAAGCAAGCTCTCGCTGATCGTCAGGATATGCCTGAACTAAGCGAAGATCACTTTGCTGCCATGTGGCAAGCCGCTACTAGAGCCTTCCTTCCGGCCACCGGTGGACTCATGAGTCCCGAAAATGCTAACGTTTCGACGATCCCTCTCTCCTCCGAATATGGTGGAGAGCAGATGGATACCAGCCGTCAGGCTGCTGTCCACGGTCTTCGCTTCGTTGCAGAGGCTCTTCTGAACAAGGTAGACGGCGCCCAGCAGGGTGATACGTCCACGGTTCTCGAGAACCTGGGTATTCCCCGTCTTCCTTTCAATACTGAAACTAATGACGAAATCATTAACTCCTACATGATTAAGCCATCGATGGGTTATACCGTCTTCAAGGCTTTTCATAAAGGTGCACCGTCTCAATGTAAGAGAGACTTCGAAGCGTGGGAATCGGCTGTGAAGACTGTCTTTACGCCTGATACCGACTTCGGTGCTAATGATAATGCCCAAGATGGTAGTGCTTATTTTAACGTGAAGATCAACGCCCCCGAAGGGGAGTTGCTCCCAGAGGTTAGAAGGATGCTCGATGAGCCTACTGATAACCCGAATAGTCCTTTACTCAAGTTCCGACGGGTTCCGCCCGTCCAGAACAAGGGTGGTAAGAACCAGTATGTCGAATTGGCTCCTGGTCTTTCAGAGGAAATGTCTCCGTCTCTCGGGAAGGCACTTAAAGCCGACCAAGAGAAGATAGATAGAAAGCGGGCAGAAATGTCTATGTCGTACTGGGGGAGCTGAATATACCTGATAACCCCCCGTCTCCTCGTCTGCCCCTCGTGGGCAGGCGGGGATTTTCTTTACTTCTGTATGGCTTCTAACGAACCCCAACTGAAAGGTAATAATTATGATGAATGAAGAATTTGATACCGGCAATGTCCAGCCGAATCCTTTCTCTGAGATCCAGAACCCCAAGCCGTTGACGCGGCAGGCGATTCAGGCTCAGGTGGATAGATTCGGTGACCCGACGCTCGGCGAACTCAATCGAGTTACTAACGATCCTGCTACCGGAGAACCTATCATCACCTCGGATCTGACGTATCTCACCCTGGAGAACGAGTATCCCGACTTCATGGCTAATGCCAGTGCGCAGCGTCTTGAGTCGCAGGATACGATCATGTCAATGAACTCCATGGGACAAGATGATGCTCACTCCTCTATGATTGACGGCCGTATCCGAGCCACGCTTCGATACTCTGCCAACTCGTGGCTAGATAAGTACGACTTCCTTTCGCCTATGCAGAGGGAATTGTTTGTGGCTGATGTCCTGTCTGAGGAGCGCTTTGAGCAAGAAGCGCTTGATCTCTCCGACAACGGTCTCCTTAGTTACTTCGCGCTTGGTGGTTCCATGCAAGAAGGCGCGGCTCAGGATATACCGATGTCTGATGCGTTCGTGGATAGTATGACGTGGAACGAGCATGGCCGTCAAGCTATGGTCGCTTCGCCTGAAGCTATCATGAGGGCTTATGAGCTCTCCGTAGCGCGTAAGCGCGGTGGCAGCGAAGAACTCCTCGCTAGAGGCGCTGAAGGCGACGAGGAGGCTATCGAAGAAATGAAGCAGTTCCTTATGCGTCAGCAGATGGATCTTAAGGTTCTTGACCAGCGAGTTGAGCAACGTCTGACTGACCTGCAACTTCTCGGTGGTGTTGATGAGGACCTCTCGGCTATGGTTGAAGATCTTCGTACCGCCAGTGATGAGTTTGACGACGATGCTGATCGTATGCTTGTTAACTCATTTGCTCGTGCTACGGCTATCCGTCGGTTTGAGAATGAGGTGAACATGGCTGCCCACCAGTTTATGGATGCCAGTCTCTCCGATGAGGAGCGAGCCAGAGCACTTACTATGATTAAGTACGGTTCCCAAGTCTATGGTCCCGACTTTATCCAGCAGGTATTTACTCCTGTTATTGAAACGGGATTTAGCATCCGTGATGCTTGGGCGAGTCTTGATGAGCCCACGGCTCGGGTTGCAGACCATCTTGGCATTACCCTTGAGGCTCTTCAAGAGCGCGGGTTTAATCCTAAGAATACCGTGACGTTCACTTATCAAGTACAGCAGGCCGTCAACCAGGCTATTGGTGCTGATGAGCGCTCTGCGCGTATCCAGCGAGATTATGAGTGGGGTAGCACCCGGCTTATCGCTAGGCTTGGCTATGATGCCTACCGAGGAATCGTAGACGATCCCGAGGCGATCGGCCAGCTCGCACCGTCGATTATCGGTGGTGTTGGTCTTGGTATATACACCGCTCCGCGCCTTGGATACTGGGGTGCACTTGCAGTTGAAAGTCTCATCAGTGGCGCTGAAACTGCTACTCAGATGGCCATGACTTCTACTTCTGCACAGGGAGTTCAGATCTCTCAGGGTCTACGCCAGGAAGTTAGTTCCGGCCAGATTGTACAGGATGCTGCTCTTGGAGCGGCTACTGCTATGACCCTTGAGGCTTTCTTTACGACCGGTATTAGTAGCCTTGCATTGGGGTTTGGTAAGGGATCTGACCTTGCTAAGCGTACCGGTGTATTCGGTGAGAACGTTAAGAATAACACTATTGCTAGAGAGCTCCAGCAGAACATGAGTAACGATGACTTTGTTGGTATTCGTGTCGTTGCTCCCAACCTCACTCAGCAGCAGCAGGTTCTCCTGCAGGCTCGTGAGATCACCGCTATGGAAGCCACCAAGGAAGCTATTGAAGCTAAGGTTATTGATGGTGGTAACCTCGATGGCGTTAATGAACTGCTGAGTCCCTCCGTCCTCGATGCTCAGGGTATCTCCCAGCTCGAGGCTGCTAACTTCGTCCAAGGCGTCCTCCGTGACCTCGGTCCCGAGGAGAAGATGGATGCTAAGACGCTCAGTGAGCTGTGGTCTGCCTACGCTACCCAGCGTAAGGAAGCGCTTGCCAAGCCTATGACTCCGGCGACTAAGCCTGATGCTCCAGCGGCGCCTTCTTACGTGCGACCGGCTGACGCCATTGCTACGCCTGAAGAAGCCACAACGATTGCTAAGTATGACTCAGTCATCGTCAAAGACAGCGAAGGCCGTGTCACCCACTACGCCCAGGGTGTCGGCGACGGTACTCCTGAGAATAAGATCACCGGCGACGATGTCATAGCCTCAACCAAGCGAGGCGACGAGGCTGATCAGGCACTCAAAGATGCTCCTGACGGAACTGTGGTTGAAGGAACGAACATTGTTAAGCGTGACTCTGCCGCTAGCAAAAGAGGTGACGTACAGGTCCGCTGGAGAGGTAAGAAGGTAAATGGAAAGTGGGAAATTGAGGTTACTGAATATGCTGGCGACGAGATTCAAAGGAAGGTCTTTCAAGAGCAGCTCCTCGAACGCCTCAACGTTAAGAAGACCTTTCTACAGCCCGCTAGCGATTACCGCTTCACTTACCCCGCAAAGAGCGGCGATGCTCCTACGTCTGACCGAGCTACCCGTCTCTCTAATGAAATTACTAATGAAGCGAAGGACGTGGCAGACGATGTTCTGTACGATCCTCGTATTACTAAGGAACCGACTCCGGAACAGCTTGATGAAGCCGGCGAAGTCATGGCTCGGGTCAACCGCGGTGAAGCCGTTGAACCCACGGAGTTCATGAAGGTCGTTGAGGCCTCTGCGCGTACGCGTAGTCGTAAGATGCTCGAGTCATTCCGTGAGTTCTTCTCGTCTGATAAGGTTAAAGGCCTTGTCGGCGAGGCCAACCAGAAGAAGTTTGTTGATCGTCTAGACCAGATCGAGGCCAACACCCGCGCTGCTCGAGACGCAGATCCCGATCTGGATTCTGCTGTCCGTGTGGCTAGCTTCTTCGAGAGAGCCAGCAATGAGTCGAGCGTCCGTGCTCGTTCTTCTGTTGGCTACACTAAGTCTGAGATTATTAGGGGTATTACCGCATACATTCGTACCGCCGGTAATCCTATCGCTCGTGCAGCACTCGAAACGCGTTGGGGTAAGGGTAAGCTGCAACAGCTTATTCGACAGCTCAACGATAATGTTGAAAGTGTCTTTGAGCGAACCGAAACTCAGGCATATGACTTGAGAGCCTTCAAGGCTTCGGATGCCTACAAGGATATCCGCAAGCGTAAGGCTGCTCGTGCTAACCTTGCTGCCAGTATCCGTCGTGCTAACAAGCTCGATAGTCCTGCCGATCGTAAGGCTGCTACTAATCGTGCAATCAAGGCGTATCGTAAGGCGATCAAGGAGCTCAACGAAGAGTCTACCGTCAAGATTGACGCTGATACTGATATCACTGTCGAAGAAGTTCAGTCTAAGCTGAAGAGCTTCCAGACGATGTCGCCTATTGAGCGACGTCTCGCTATGGCAGATGGTTTCAGTCGTCTCATTGACAAGGTTGATCCCGAAGCTGTGTCCAACGCCCCGGTGGCTAACGATATGAAGGGCATGAATCGTCTCTTTGCTAACACTGCGTTCGGAGACCAGCTGGAGACGATGTGGTCTCGAGTTGCTCTTTGGCCTGTCTCTCAGGCAAAGCTGTTCCGTAGCCGTACCCGTATCGTTCGTGGTCTTGCCAACTTCATTGGTAACCGCCACATCGGGACGACCAGGTATGGAGACATTACAGCCTCGACTGTTGAAGGTGCTGTAAATGCATCTAAGCGTCAGGTTGCTCCTATCCTGCGTGCACTCCGTGGGATCCGCAGTAAGATGAGCAGGACCGCCTACGGTAAGTTCCAGTCCGCTGTCATGCGTCTCCGTATGACCGGGCAGATGGCTCTGCTCCGAAAGGCTACGCCTGAGCAGAGGGGTAAGTTCATCGAAGGTGTGCCGCCTGAAGTTAAGGAGGCATATCAGAAGAACCCTGAAGCTCTCTTCGACGATCTCTTTATGGTCGACGATATGATTACTAATTACAACCGACAGGTACTTGAGGAAGCTCGAGTTGTTGGTGCGATGAGACTTGATCCTGACGGTAACCCCGCTCAGAAGATTGACCCGTCGCGCTATGTCCCGAACAACCTTAACCCTAACCTGTCTACCGCCCAGCGACAGAAGCTCGTGGAGCGTATTACCTCTTTGGCTAAGGAGCAGGCAATGGATAGCACTGCCTCTCTTAACACTGACGTTATGGTCGGTCTTGGCTGGATTAGGCCCACGGTTGAATCGCTTAGGCTTGACCCCAACACCGGCAAGCCGGCGTCAGAGGTTAAGTACGAAGTTCCCGAGGATAGTGTCTTCTTTGGCATTACCGGTAAGGGAGCTGAGGCTGATGCTGAGTTTGTTCTTACGAACGCTCGCCGAGGCCGAGAGTGGCTCGAGGAGTTTGCTGGTGCTGTCCGCGATCGAGCGAACAATACTAAGCAAACCCCGTCGGTTTCTCATAAGGCGAACTTCGGTTCCCGAGAGAATCCACGACCTACGTCTGCCCGTGGAACCGCTAAGGCGGCTAGCGAGGCATACTATATTAATGGTCTTGATCCTATTACTGCTGATCTCCAGAAGAAGGCTGCTGCACTCCGTGCCGTCGACATGACGGATATGGATCCTGAGCAGCTTGTAAACCATCTTCGTGAATACGAGAATGTTATGGAAGATCTTGCAGCCCGAGAAGTTGAGCTTGCTGAGGCGTATAACGCCGGCGATCTGATGACTCCTAACGGAGAGACGATCCGCCGTGCCAATGTTTCGCCCGAGGATGTCTCACGTCTGGCGAAGGATGATGCGGCGTTTGCTGCTATTAGTCCTGGTCATGCTGAGCAGTTGGCTCGACTCGATACACTGGTTAAGAACGGAACGATTTCTGTACAGCACAAGCGTATGCTTATGGCTGTCTTCGCTCCGCTCGATCTCAACCGCGCTGTTGGATTGAGCATGCATACTCGTAGCCCACTCGATCTCAAGCTGAGGCAGCTGTGGGATTACGAGTCAAAGGTTCGAGAAGATCTCGAGCTTGATGGTATCCGCGATGAGGACCTTACTAAAGCAACTACTGATGCTGAAGTTATTGAGGATATTGAAATCCTTGATGAGATGCCTGACGACGCTGATACCTTTGGTACCACTGTCCAGAAGGATGGTGGTTCTATCGTTGACTTCCAGGCTAACCTGAGGGAGAACCAGGACGTCAATGCGGCAGCCACAGTGCTGCACGAGATGAACCACGTTCTCTTCTTCAACGCCTCTCCTGAGGTTCAAGCTGCGGCTCAGCACATGTTCAATAACCTCCGTATCGGTGGTAAGGACAGTGCTACGGGTCGTTTGCTTGCTGCCAACGGTATGACCGAAAGCGAGATCGCCTATGCTATGACCAACGTCCACGAATTCGTTGCCCACCTGGGTGAGATCGTGCTCGGTGGTGGAACCATTAGGATCTCCCGTAAGGGTGGTGAAACTTTCTTCGTGGGTCTGATGAATGCTCTTCGAGATCTTATCGAGAGATTGTTCTTCCGTCCTGATATGGATCGTATGGCTGGCAAGGCTGGCTTTAACAACGAGACATGGGGCGACGTGAAGGAACTCATGACCTCCCTCTACGGTGACCTTAAGCAGCAGATGCGTATTGCTGATGTCATTCGTACTCGGTATACTCGCTTTGATGATAACCTTATCATGCGGTATGCAACCGACATCGATAATCCTGGAGCGGTCCATGCCAAGAAGTCTGGTATCGACGAGAACGACTGGCGTGCCGAGGTTGATCGAGCGGTCCGACTTTCGGATCCTGACTTCGGCGATATGCCGTTCGAAGAGCAGGAGATGATCCTGAAGGGTTACTATGCCGACAAGGGCTTGGTTAAGGAGCTATTTGATCTTGATCCTCCTGATAAGGAGAAGGCTTCATTGCCTGTGTTCGAGATCGATCCCTCTCTCGCCAGACCCGACTATGCTGATATCGAGGCTAAGCTCGATGGCACTCGCGCCAAGCTCGAGGAGTTTGAGGCGATGCGTACGGCTATGTTGGTGGATGAGGAAGGTAATCCCCGTGTTATGTCTGACCAAGAAGAGGCGCAGTACCGTCAGGTCGATGAGGCCGTTGAGGCGATGCGATCTCGAGTTGCTGCTGATGAGTTTACCACTAGTACGGCTAAGATGTCGGACGAAGGGTACCAGCGGCTGCTGTACGTCTTGGATCATACTGATGGACAAATTACCGAATCATTTATTAAGAACATTATTAGAAACGATGGTGTCCATATCCCGACGACCGGCGGCAACGCTGGCGTTCCTACGGATAGTCTGAACACCATCGTGAAGAAGGCCAAGCTCGATCACAAGCAGGCCAACAAGCAGGTGGCCCAGAAGATGGGTGCTGCGGGCAGCGCAGAAGATGCTCCGTCCACTAGCGACCTTAGTCTGGGTGAAGCTGCTGCTAGGAGTGAGGCTGAAGTCACTGACATCAACTCTTCCGAAGGCGTTGCTGAGCTGGCTAACACTATTGGCTTTATGGCCCGAACTATTCGGGGTAGCCTCTCCGATGAGGATCGCGCAGCCCTCGATGCGGGCATTGCCCTGCTCGAGATCCTGGAGCGAGCCCACAAGGAAGGGTGGCCTATCAGTTCGACTCTTCTCGACGAGTTCCAGTACGTCCCGACCGGCACTGACATCGGCATCAACGCCATGAAGAAGCTGGTCAAGGAGAACTCTCTCCACCCGTACACCTGGAGCAAGCTCGATAAGGAACTGCAGAAGGCTATCAAGGCCGAATACAAGGGATACCTGAAGGCGTCCCAGATCTCTTCGCCCAAGCCTACGCTCGACAAGATGTTTGCTGTCCTTAAGCGGGCCGCAAACACCGAGGATCTGGCTAAGCACTTCGGCGAGAGTAAGAAAGAAATCATGGATGATGGTATTCAAGCCGCTAAGGCCTCCTATGGGGGAGACGAAAATAAATTCGTTGATGCCGCCATGGATAACGTCGAAAGCGAGCGTAATCTAGTAGATGCGAAAAATAATGATAATCGTTCTGCTGAAGAGCGTATTGAAGACCTGCAAGACGAAATGGTTGCGAAAAATGGCTTGACGCAATCGGTCACTGCCGCTAATGCGGCTGGTGAAGTGGGAATGGCCGCGCCTGGTCATCCTATGCCGGTTGCTAAGCTCATTGAAAGTGCAGAAACAGCGGGTAGCCTCCAAGAGCTCCACGATAACGTGAACCTGTTCGCAGGTCAGGACTATCGTAACGAGATCCTGGCTACTGAGGCTGCTGTGCTTATGTTCCACGCAGGTAAGTGGAGCGGTGATGTACCTCCGTTCCCTGGTGTTCATGTTGGCTCAGCCTTCCAGGCTATGGACCGGGCTGCTCAGCTTATTAGCTCGAATCAGCTTGATCCAAAGAGTGCCTTCATGACTGCTGCTGTTATACCCAAGGGTTCCCGCTTTGTTCGCGTTGCGGACACCGGTGGACATAGCCGAGTGGGTATGTTTATCAGCTCAGTCGTAGGAAACAACCCGGCGCTTATCCAAGAAGGTGCGCGACGTGGTATTGATTTCCAGAAGAAGCTGCAAGAGTTCATTGAGAATGGTGTAGTTAATTACGCAGGACTCGGACGCTTCCTGAAGGAAGAGTTTGATATGGATGGCTTTGTCTATAATAACAATGCCGAAGGTTCAGCTAACCCCACGACCGTAACTCGGAACGGGGAAGATGTGCTTGTTAATCCTCAGAATGACTCGTTCATTGTGCTTAATCCTGATATCATGGTTGATCGCGCTGCGAGCCCTTTGCTTGAGTCTAAGATCGCAGTAGAAGCGTTCCGTGATGAAGCTAATGAGGTCAAAAATCCCTATACGTTCGAAGACAGCCCCGCGATCAACGATGTTGTTGATGAAAGTAATTCTTTCTGGGAAGCTGATAATCTTGAATCATGGACTGGTGCTGATGGCTTCGACCGTCAGTTCTCTGATGAAGAGCTTGGGATCGAACCGGATCCGGATGATCTTGAGGTTGAAGAACCTTCTGCTCCGGTGGTTGATGACTTCTATGACTTCGTTGATGTCGGTGATAATAACCCCGATGTCAGAGTGTATGAGTTCGAGAACAAGGCTGGTGATGAGATGGCACTTGATATCAACCGTGCTGTCACGGCTGATGGCGATGAGGCCATTGGCGTTGCCTTCCATCGTAAGTCGGATGCAGAAGAATCTCCTAATATCTACGACAAGAAGACTGGTTCAGGTGATGCCCGTCGTATGTTGACGGCTGTCATGAACAAGTCATTCGAGGTTGCTGATGAGATGGGTGTTGATAATATCGTCTTCACTCGTACTCGTGGTGACGGCGACCGAGCTTATGGCATGCTGCTTAAGCGAGGTCTTCGTAACAACCCCGACTGGCATGTCAGTGTCATCGATAAGGGTTTGTCGGAAATCGAGTGGGTTATCGCCCGCGGTCCGGCTCCCGAAGATGGTCCTCAGATCCGTGGTGTTAAGCCGGAAGATGCTGAGTTGGAGCAGAACCTTATTACTTCTCTTACTGAGCAGACTCAAATGCTTGCCGAGAATAAGCCGATTATTCCTCAGGTTGCCGCCGCACTTATTGCGGATGCTAATGAGTTGGTTGGGCGTGTTCCTGATCTCGATGCACTTGCAACTGCAGTTACGTTGCTCGAGCGAGAACAGCGAAGGTTTGACTACGACATGAAGGCTAAGGCTGAAGAGCCGAAGGCTGAAGAGCCTAAGACTGATACCGGTGGTGGAGGTGAAGAACCTCCCAAGGATAAGCCGACCGCTGAGGGTTCTGATGAGGAACCTGGAGACTTCCGTAAGTCCTTTATGGAAGAGTACTCCGACAAGGCGATCGAGGAAATCCTCAATGCTGGTAAGAAGCCTGGATCGGACTCGATCCCTGGCAAGTTGAGTGGTAACGGTAAGCACGCCGGTCAGGATCTGATCGCTGTGTATGATGATGGTGTTAACGGTAAGGGTACTACAAATCTTGATGGGGACAGTATTGATCCCATCGCTGATCGCTCTGCCCAGTATGTCGACACTAACGTTACCGATACGGCTGCTGTCAGGACGAACAACGCCGAGGGTATGGATCTCGATATCCTTATCGCCAGGGCTACTGGTGGTATTGATGAGTCTATGTCCCGTCGGTTCTCCGATGAAGACTTCGAAACTGAGATTGGTCAAGAGATCGCTGAGATCTTCGCAGATAACATGGACCTTGCGACTAACCTTATGAACTACGCCCGTGGTACGGGCTCTAGAGTTAAGATTCAGGCTATGCTCAACGATGCATTCACTAAGGGTGTTGATATGAGTAAGCTGTTTAAGGAAGCACATGATGCTATGGTGGAGCTTATTCAGACCGACTCGAAGAGCGGTGCGCTGACTGGCAACAAGGCTAAGGCCGCGTTGGCTGAAGCGGAAGAGACCACCAAGCAGCTTAAGCTTATGTTCCTTAATGCTATGGGCTATAACGTTACCCAGTTCGACCGGGCTTCCGGTACGGGTAAGGCGATCAATGTGGCCAAGAACTTGGCGTACTCCAAGCTGGGCGGTGGATTCTCCCAGATGGTTGCGCTCGTTGAAGCTCCCTTTGCTACGCTGAGAACGGCTGGCATGGGTCCGCTTCAGATCCTTCGCAACGTGCAGAGCTTCCTCGGAGGCATCTTCATGGCTGGCGCTGGTGTTATTGGTCGTAACGTTCCCGGTATGGGACGACTTGCGGCTGACTACGGTATCGACAAGACTGGTGCTAGGTTCCTGTCCGAAGATCTTGTGACCTTCATGGACAACTTTGATGGAACTAGCGCCATGGCTCGATTCGGTTTCACTGGCGATCAGGGTAATATGGCTGCGTTCACGTTCAAGGACCGAGCTCTCGCTCAGGCCGACCGCGTGAAGCAGGCTGCCACTGGCGAGAGCCGTGGTCCTGATGAAGGATGGATGGGATCTACTGTGGAAGCCGCTACTGGTGCGGTGGCTGATATGACCGGTGTTATGTCTGCTATGGAGCAGGTTACTGATATTGCTCGCAGTATCGGTATCAACATCGGACGTACTTCTCTCTCGAAGTATGGTGATAAGCTCATTCAGCTCGGCAAGAGCCTCCGAGGTCAGACTGTTGGCCGTAAGGAGTTCCTTGCTATGGCCCGCAAGCTGGGTATACCGCGTGCTGTCGCCATTAGGGCGAACCATGCTGGTCTCCTTGCTAACGGTGGTCGCTCCCTAGAACGTCTGCGAGACGTTGGTGGTGTCAAGTTTGGCAACTCTGACGGTAAGCAGATCGATCTCAATATCTTTAATGATCGTATTCAGAAGGATCATCAGGCTCTTCGTGGCCAGAACCTCCTGGATGATACGGTCGAGACACAGATTCAAGATGATAGCCGTGCTATCGAGGCTGTTCAGGAATATCTCCTGGGCTTCGGTCGTCAGGCTTCCCCCGAACTCAAGGGCTCTCTCGCCATGAGTAAGGGTGATCCTGTGTCTCAGTTCCTCTTCTCATTCCTCTCTTATCCTATGGCTGCCTACCAGGAGCTCGTCGCTAATGGTTTTAAGGCCAATGGCGTGCCTGCTACTGCTGGTATCCTGGGACTTCTGGCCACCTTCGAGTTTAACGCTCGAATGGTTCGTGCTATGAATGATGGAGATGAAGAGGAACGTGCTAAGGCTCAAGAGATGTGGACCGCTGCGTTCACTGGTGGGCTGAGCATGGAGCAATATGCCTATGTGATGGCCAACTACGGTACCCAGTCCCCTGTATTCGGTCACTTCGGTGGTTGGATGGGAGACGCTCTGGGTATCGGTCTCGATGCGGTGCTGCCCGAAGATCAAGCCAACCCGGTTGGAGATTTCCGTAAGCAGTTCCCACAGAGCCCCTTCGCTTCTCCTGTGATCGGTACTGTACAAAGTATCGCTGGCGGGCTGAGACGTGGTGTCCAATCGGCTCTCGGAGCCAAGAAGGAACCCACTACCATGCGCGGACGTAAGCGAGAAGAGCAGGCTATGGCTAAGAGCCTTGGTACTGCTATCGATACCTTTACCCCATTCAACTCAGGTGCGATCCAGGCGTTCAGCCAGATCACTACCGGTAAGAAGCTCGGTGATGCCATTGGCTCAGCCGCCTTCATCGGTAACCGAGCTGCGGGGTATAACCATCCGAATGCTACGCCTCCGGGCCTTTATGGGTCTCGAAAGAACCGAGGCTACAATCAGGTTAACCAATATATGAACCCGGCAGACGCTCCTGACTATCAGAAGCGCCTGACTAACGCCACGATGACGCAACCTGCTAAGACGTGGACCAGTGAACAAGAGAAGAAGACGGGTCAACCCCCGGCTTCCCCCTCTACCCCTTCAAGCCCTAGTAAGGGTTTGGCGGACTCACTGCCGGATAAGTGACTCCTTGGCGCGGGTCGGTCTCCTTCGGGGGACCGGCTCGCGATCCTGTAGCGTTTTTACGGGTAGGTAGTGGAAGCCCACACGTCCTCAGATCACCGAGGATCCATCCTCTCGCATTTCTTAGGATCACAAGTACGATTGGTAGCCTACTAGAATAGAATGGGTTTCATAGCGCGAGAGAGGATTCTGGTAGTGACCTAGTATTACTATGGACATGCATAGGAACGTCATAGGATGTAGATGGTGGTAGTGATAGGGGTACACTAAATACGTCTATCTAGAAGAAAGGGGTAAAGTTCCTAAGAAGCCTAAGGTTCCTTGGAAGTCCAAGGGTTAACCCTAGCGTGTTGGGATTCCATAGTGATTCCTTGGCGTGTCTAGCGTTAATCTATCACCATTATCACCCTTTTAACACTCCATAGCGTGTCCACGGTGCATCCCCCGACAGGGTAGGTGTTTACCAAGTTGGCTTGGCCCCTAGGAATACGCGAGGCCCTATAAATAAATATCGTCGCCGCAATCCCCCCCTCATGCCCCCGTTCTGCTCAAGATCTGCAAATGAAGCAACAAACGAAAACTGTGATGACGAAAAGCCTTCCTATTGTGACGACGAATGACGCTCACAGCTGCTCACTGACAAGTTTATAGCGAATGAAGTGCCTTAGATGCGACGAATAGGCACACGAAGCGATGGAAATGCTCTCACGAGCGCATGGAGCACCTGCTCCCTTTCGCATGCAGGCCTTCACTGGACTGCAAGCGACTTCGCTGGCGACGAAATATCTCACGCTGGCAAACCTTCTAAACGTAGCAACTATGCTACACACAACACGCCGCGGACTTCATCACCCGCCGCTCACTCTACGGAAACATTGGGCCTGATTAGCCTACACCCATGACGCAGGAAACCAACACGCCCGAAATGACCGAAACCAACACTGATCTCACCGCTGAGCGCTTTGCTGACTATGTCCGCATCGCAGGCGGCCGTCACAAGGCCTTCGTGCTCTGTCGCCGAGAGGGCTACAACAACAGTCAGATCGCTGAGGCGGCTGGCAATGCTGGTGGTGCTCCGACTGTGGCCTTCGCTCTCACTGCGCTGCGCAACAAGTTCGGCATCAAGGGCCGCGAGGACAAGGACATGAGTCAACTCGCGGAAGCCTGTGGCCTCGAGGACATGAACAACGAAGCGGAGGTGGCCTGAGGCCAACTATCAGCTGCGCGGCAACCGCGACATCAGTGCTCACCACGCGGCGTACAGTACGCCTAAGATGTCACTGAACCAGTGGCGCAAGAAGTGTGATCCTACTCGCCTCGGCTGGTGGAATCACGACACGCATGTGGAGTCTGATAGTGGCTCTGTGGTCCTCTCTCCTCGCTACAAGACTCAGTTCGAGGCAGGTGACATGTTCACACTCACCTCCGCGATGCGTCACGGCGCCAAGTTGCTGCGCTCGTATATGGATGCTGACAACAGTGCCAACGACTGGATGGCTGCGACTCACCGCTACGAGGAGAATCACTGCCCCGAGATGCAGGCGAAGCGTGCTGAGACGATCCGTGTCAACGCTGAACGCCTTCAGGCTAGTGCTCCGACACCCAAGCCTCGCAGCGAGCACGACGTACTGCTCGAGCGGGTCACCACGACCGGCAGCTCGGGTCTCGGTAAGGCTCGTCGAAAGGTCTCGCGATGATGTGGACTATAGCATTCTTCGTGGCCTGTGGTGTATGGTGCCATGGCTACTACAATGGACGCAAGACTTCCAGCAAGGTGTATGTCGATGGACTCTGAACATGCGAAGTTTGATACGTACGCAGATGCCAATGAGTATGCTAACACGCATCAGGTGTCATGCAACTGGATTGTGGAGACAGACTGTGATAACACTGTCTACTATATGCTGAGACTTGGGTCGTATCACGACCTCGAGCGTGAGAAGTCTACGCTCAACATCTTCCGCCCGCAGCGGACCTGACCGTTGGCTGTGGGATTGTATGCGAACCATTAACAGTGTTAGGCTCGAAAGACTACCTAATGCTGCGTGCTGTACCCAATTCTAACAGGTACAGTGGAGACCTGAGTAAAGTCTATAAACTGCTCACTCTTTGGCCCACAGCGTAGCTAACGCTATGGTGTGCGGCTTGTTAGAAAGTCCCATGATATGGGTGCCATGTTCACACGGATGAGGTGGACGCAAGGATGGCTGGCAGCGACTAGCCCGCATGGTATGACATCTAATACTGCATATGTTTGTACACGTGTTGTGTGTGTATGATCTGGGATAATACCCACTCTTATGAGTGATGGCCTTGTTACCGAGCCGTGGTATGCAGCTGATGGACTTGTGGCTAAACTATAATGCCACGATATACCTATACGTGCCCATGTGGTAACCTGCGTGTGGCACGGTTCTATGATAATACTAGGGGTGAGGGGGCAAGGTCAACGTAGACTCTGTTCACACTCACCGTAGCGGCCCTCGGTTTCGTCAACGAGCGCTTCACCCATTGGAAATACAGCGGCTGACTACCGTACACCCATGAAGACGATTCAAATCAATGACCGAATCCACCTCAACGATCTTACCCGCAAGGCCAAGCAGGCGAGCAAGATCATCACCAAGCTTGGCAACGTACGTCTCGAGGTCACGCGTCGTCACGACAGTGACTCCGCTCTCGAGCCCATCGCTCGTACCTTCGCCGACCTCTGCGGTGCGCAGTCCATGCGTCCGTGTGGTGGCACCGAAGGTAAGGGCAAGATCTTCCTGGAGCTGCGATGATGCAGTATCTTAATCCTGAGGTTCTTAAGCCGGACGCCTTCGACCGTTGGACTGCGATTGCTGAGCAGTGGTACAAGAAGCGCTATGGCAAGGACCAGGAGGTTCGTGTGTGGAGTGAGCTCATGGATGAGGCATGGGACAAGCTGTATGAGAACATCAAGGAAGAGCATATGCTCGGCGATGAGAAGCCTAAGTACAAGGCCACTATCGGTTGGTCCGGACCGTGGTTCAATACCATGGATGGTGGTGACTACGACTGGGGTTCTGATGTATTCTACAGTGACGACAAGACTGCTCTCGTGCACTACGCTGTGGCTCGTCTACTGGACATGAAGCTCTGCGGCTATCAGTCTGCTGATGTCACGTACGATGATGGCATGAGCTTTGATATGGATGACCTCATCGTACCATGGCAGTCTGTTCACACTCACTCTCCCGGAGACCCCAACTGATGAACCCCGACCGACCATTTACCCGCACCACCTACAGGCAGGCGTTGAAGCAAGCCAACCAGCTCTTCAACTCTGCTTGTCGGGTGAAGGACCACACCATGATGGACAAGTGGCAGGCTGAACGTAACAGACTGCTTGACATCCTCAATAACTGGACCGACTACAAGGAGGGATCTGACTGATGGAATCTGAAACTGCTGATATCACACACTGCATGGACGTGCTAGTGGATACTATCACTGCTCTCCACGAGGAGTGCGAGGACTATCCAAGTATGTTCACGGATCTCGAAGCTAAGACTATCTACGAACTGGTCGTGGTACTTAGCGCTGCCTTTGATGAATATGAAGGAGACTACTTCGATGAAGAATAAGGAAATTCAGCTAAGCGTTAACGACTACTCGCAGGTCGAACTCCGGATGCTCGCCCACCTCTCCGGCGATCAGGGCCTGCGAACCGCGTTCGAACGGGACGAGGACATCCACGCGACCGTGGCGGCGGAGGTGCTGGGCGTCCCACTGGCGGAGGTGGACGACGAGATGCGATCCACCGCGAAGATGATCAACTTCGGGATCGTCTACGGGATCACCGGCTTCGGGCTCGCCCGACGCCTTGGCGGCGACTCTTTTGTCAAAGGAATCAAGGATGTCTGATAACTGGAACCGTTACTGGGATGCTATGAACGCTGGAATCGTGCCCGAGTGGGCGTATCAGATGGATGTCCACGCATCGAAGATCTACAATGCAGATCCCGATGATCCGTGTGATGAGTTCACGCTGCCCAGCGTGGCGCAGCAGTGGAAGCAGGACATGTCGCGCAAGGTGCGCAACGTTCGACGTACCAACCCTGGTGCTTATCCCGTGCTGCGTGCATCGGATGAGTTCATCAAGACCGGAAAGGTGAATGACTGATGAATGAACCCAAGTATACTACCAAGGATATGCTGTGGTCGTGGGGCATGACTGCTCTCGTGGCCTTCGTCTTTGCTCTTACCATGACTGGCTGCAACACCGTGAAGGGTATGGCAACTGATATCCACGCTGCGGCTGAGGGTATTCAGAAGGAGATGAGCAAGGGTGACTAAGTATAGTCGCAACATCGAGCTCATCGAAGACGTCAACGCTGTGTTCACACTCACCGCTCTCGACATTCTGCGAGGGTTCGAGCTGACCGAGAAGATCTGTATGAACTGTAGTCCGATGGCCCAGGTGTTCTGGACCACGATGTATCACAATGCACTCGATGCATACTTGGAGACTATACCTGATGCCTGATATTATTACTAATGAAGAGACCAGTGCCTCGTTCACTGACTTCTCTGCCAACAACCTGATCAAGATCATGATCGCCGCTCTGCTCGATATCGGTGAGCTCGATGCCGACAAGGAGCATGTGGCCGCTGCATACCGGCAGTTCCGCAACGATGACTCACTGTATACGGTGGGCGAAGATCGTTTCGAGTTCAAGTTCGGTATGATGGAGTTTATGGTCATGCAAGAAGATGCGTACGAGCGGTACTACGAAGAGCTGCTCGATCTGTACCTTGACGATATGGAGTATGATGGTCGTAAGGCCCTTGAAGACCTCAACCTTGGTAATTACTGGAAGTTTGACCGCGAGCAGTTCGCTCGTGACATCGAGTACGGCGGTGAGCGTGGTGCTATCATTGGCAGCTACGATCACGAGGTCGTCGAGCTTAGCTGGGCTGAGTGGCTTCCCCGTGTGGACGGCAAGAAGCTCTATAACCGAGAAACCCTTTACTTCTGGAGTATTTGACGATGGAATGGATTCAAACTAAGACTATGGTGGACCTTGAAGAACTCAAGGCCAAGATGGATATCAATATCTCTGACGAACAGATCGAGGCACTGGTCAGCAGCTGCGTTGAGGATCATGTTAACAAGCGGGTCGATAACCTTGACGTCCTCGATGAGGATAAGGTCGCGGAAATCGTCAGTGATCAGATTGAGGAAGGTGATTTCATCAGTGAGTTCTATGCTCAGTCTCTGATCCGTGACGTGTATGAAGAGCTCGAGTGCATGATCGAGGATATTAAGGAAGACAATGTCTGCCCTGATGAGTTCGACCGTGTGTCTGGTAGCATGCAGAAGGAGATGATGGATCTCCGCATGGATGTCGAGATCGCCCGTCGTAGCATCCGTCTGCTCCTCGAGGAGCGAGAACGCTCTCTCTCGCATAGGATGGGCAACCTCCTCGATACGGCACGTCGTCGTACTCTGTTCACACTCACCTCTCCCAAGCGGCTGTATAACCGGCTTCGGGCTCAAATCAAGGAGCTGCTCTGATGTCCAGTGATTCACCTATTGATAAGGCTATCAAGGCTAGCGCCGAAGGCACCGTTGACCCGCCCAAGAGGTCGAGCGGCACCGAGGTTAAGCGAGGCTCTGAACTCTTTAATCAGGCTGTGTACAAGATTGAAGAGACGTTTGATAAGACACTCGACCCTTACAAGACTAAGGTCTTCGAGTACTCTAACAAGCGTGCCGATATGCTGGTTAATGAATACACTCCACTACCGCAGGATGTGCCTAGTGTATTCAAGGAGTACAGCATACAGAGCTATCGTGTATGGGTTGACTGGCCTGAGTTTGAAGATGATGGGTTTGTTATTGACAGGGCAGAGAGGACCTAGCTTACACTAAATACGTCTATCTAGAAGAATCTATTCTTCCCCTAGGAAGCTTTAGATTATCTCTCTTTAATATTAAATAATTAAGATGGTAGGTTAGGTTACACCCTAAGCTTCCTAAGGAGATCAACTGATGAATGAAAACTACTTTGATGACAATGACTTTGACCCACTGCAAGACGGCATTGCCGGCGTCGATTATCCCGACTATGATGAGCACGCTGACGACTACGGTATGTCCGATGATGACTTCCATGGCTTGATCGACTCTACTGAGATCCTTGAGGATGAAGAAGATGTCCCGTTCTGAACCTAAGGCATTGCCTTACGTACAGTATGAGGCAACAGTGTTTGACTGTGATCTTGTTCAGTTGAAGAAGTACCTGCTGAGCTATAAGCTCGGTGATGCTACTATCTCTCTTCATGCTGACTCTAACACAGCAACCATTAACCTCGTTGAATATGATGATCCAAAGACTGTGCTCGAGAATATGCGGCGTGCTCTGTGTATGCACCAGCGTGTTACTCGAGGTGAACGACCGGCTCGCATCATGCATCATCCGGTCATTATCGAATCCATTGACGGAACCTATATCTGATGCTCATTAATATCACTGATGGTTGGAATGTTGATAGTCGCCCGTGTGTTGAGCTTATCAGTGTCATGGGTAATGATGACGCTGTCTGTGATGCAGCTCGAGTATCCTTCGATAAGAAGGCTGGAGCTTTCTCTGTAGAGAAGAATCATAAGCTCATTAAGTATCTCGCTAAGCATGACCACTGGTCACCCTTCGCTCATTGCTTCGCTAAGTTCAGGTTCAGGGCACCAATGTTCATTGCTCGCCAGTTCCAGAAGCATACCGTTGGGTTTGCCTGGAATGAGGTTAGCAGGCGCTACGTAGATAGTGATCCCACTTTCTTCGTGCCGTACTCTTGGCGCAAGCGACCTGAAAACATGAAGCAAGGCTCTACACTCGAGGCCCAGACGTTGGTTGAAGGTGACCTGCTTCACGCATACCAAGCTCAGATGAAGGAGCACGTGCGAGACTATCGTACCATGGTTGCCGACGGCGTTTGCCCCGAGCAGGTACGAATGCTTATGCCTCAAGCTATGATGACTGAGTGGATCTGGAGTGGATCACTCATGGCATGGGCTCGCTTCTGTAAGCTGCGTGGTGATAGCCACGCGCAGTACGAATGCTTGCAGTATGCTGAAGAGGTTTCACATAACATGCTCAGCCACTTTCCTCTGAGCTGGAATGCTTTGATCAGTTCACACTCACCCTCCGAGGCGAGCTGATGAAGAACGCAAGACGTATACGCCGGTGGTTCAGCCGGCTTCGAACTAACCCCTACTACATCGTTGGCCTTTGGATGAGGTTTGACGACTGGTGTCGCCCAAAGGATCTACGCTGATGAATGACCTCGCTACCCTTTACCAAGTTCTTGCTCTTGCTGAAAAGCATGTAGCAGAAATCAAGAGTCTTATTGCTGCTCGCGATCCGATCAATCCTGATCTGTTCGAGCGTAATAATGATGAGTACCGTAACTCTGATTCGAATGGAAACTACTGATGAACAAGTATGAACAAGACGTAGCCAAGATGTACTCAAAGATGGGCATCCTTCTCTCAAACCCTGGCGTTGGTCTTCCTTCTACGGAAAAGACGCAGAGGATTACCATGATGCAAGAAGAGCTTAATGAATACCACGAAGCCACATACTGTGTGGATGAGTATGATGCTCTCATCGACTTGATGGTGTTCACTGTTGGTACTCTTGTCCAGTCGGGCTACCCGCTCGAGCCTGGATGGGATGCCGTCATGAAGGCTAACAACAAGAAGCAAGCAGGTAAGACTAAGCGTGGGCACGACAACGACTTGGCTAAGCCAGAAGGTTGGGTTGGCCCTGAACTCGAACTCGAAACTATCCTTGAAAGGATTGAACAGATGTCTATTAACCCTGATGTTCCAAACTGTGGCGACTGCCACCCTCGATTCGGTTGTGACGCTTGTCCGCTTAAGGTACTCGAGTCATGCGCCGATTGTCCTGGTCTTGATGATGCGAGCTGTTGCTCACACTCACCTTCTGGTGGCGTTGTCAAAGACGATTCAGGCAAGGCTCGTTACGAGCTGCTGCCGTGGGACTCGCTCAAGCAAGTTGCTGATGTGTTCGGCTATGGTGCCGAGAAGTACTTCGACAACTCGTGGCGTACGCAAGAGGCTGCTACGTACAACCGTACGTTCGGCTCTATCATGCGCCATCTCACTGAATGGCAGATGGGTCAGGATACCGATCCTGAGTCTGGCCTTAACCACCTCGCTCACGCCGTGTCGCAGCTGCTGATCCTCATGTATGTCGAGCAGCACAACCCCGACAAGGACGATCGAGTATGCCCCAAGGAATCTGGCTGATGTCTACCTCTGTTTACTACGAATCTGATATGGTTCAGAAGCTCAAGGATGAGTACGGCTTCCTCAAGGCTAGCGATCGTCTCGCTGACGTTGACACTGTCGAACTCACTGGCGTACAGTTCCAAGCCAAGGTTGGCTGGCTGCTGCGCGAGCCTAACAACGAGTATATCGTCCGCGAGCTCGAGTGGTATAAGTCTATGTCGCGTAACGTTAACGATATCCCTGGCGAGACGCCGAAGATCTGGCGTGATGTCTCCGACCTGTTCGGCAACATCAACTCCAACTACGGCTGGTGTATTGACTCTGTTGACAACGGCTATCAGTACGATACTGTGGCGCAGGAGTTGGCTGACAACCCCTTGTCACGTCGTGCTGTGATGTACTACACCCGTCCTACCATGCATCGCGATCAGTCGATCAACGGCATGAATGACCACATGTGCACTACGCACGTGCAGTACTTCATCCGCCGTGAGAAGCTCGAGGCTCACGTCTACATGCGTAGCAATGATGCTGTGTTCGGTTATAACAATGACTATGCATGGCAGTATCACACTCACACGCGCCTGCTGCGAGACTTGCGTCAAGCATATCGTCACCTCGAGCTCGGCGAAATGACCTGGAACGTCGGTTCACTTCACGTGTACCCTCGACACTACAACCTACTGGAGACTAGCTGATGAACTTTATTGATAGAATTGATACCATGATTGACGAACTGAACGAGCTCAAGGAACTCTACCTTGATGAGAAGACCGAAGAGAAAGCTACGACTCTGCGTCCTGGTTCGTATGTCTACCGGCATTGGTCAGGCGAAGGCAAGGGTCGCCGCTGTGTCTACATTGGCAGCGGCACCGGCGATCGAGCGTGGGCACCACGTGACGGTCGTGAGGAAGATTACACGATCGAGATCCTGTTCGACGGTCTCGACCGCGACACCGCGTACAGGCTCGAGTCTACCATGATGGAAGACTATGCTAAGACTCACAAGGGTGCTTACCCTAAGTATAACATCGACGGACCGCCTGAGTACTTCCCGGCGGCGGATGGCATGGCTGGTCCATGGCAGCTCGTATACTTCTTTAACTTCGAGGAGGTGGGCAAGACGCGCATCTTCAAGACTGACATCCGTAACGTTGTTGGTCTGCTCAAGTCGGCTGGCAACAACAAGATCGGCTTTAGCAAGGGCCAGTGGGTTGAAGGACTCACTCGCGGCGACTATGACTACGTTACTATTCGGAGACTTGAAGGATGACCAACCCAATTAACAGGCACTGTAAGATATTGCTAGAGCAGCTCAAGGCTGAGCAAGAACAAGCCAACATGTCCGGCCACGATGCCGGTGATGAAGACCCACACGCATGGGATAATGAAATGGAGACCGACTGATGTCTATCAATGCGCCTGATATTACTATGACCTTCAATGAACTGTTTCCCTTTATGGACTTTAGGTTCACGATTACTGATGATGGTGATAAGTGTAAGGTATGGTACAAGGATTCAAGTGAACTCGAGTGGGAACTGACTGATGACCCAATGCAAGAATGGATTGCTTGGATCCTCTTCCACTACCACACTGAGCTCACACTCACCTCTGACAAGCTACAAACCGCTGCATACGTTTGCAGCAAGCTCGAGTATATCCCTCACAACTATGCTCAACTTACTCAAGCTATCAACGAACACACCAAGGAGATTAGCTGATGAAGAAGATCTACATTGCAGGACCGATGTCCGGACACGAACGACTCAACTTCGACCGTTTTTACGAGATCGAAGAACGCCTGAAGGCTGAAGGATGGGAAGTAGTTAACCCCGCACGTCTTGATGAGGAGATTGGAATTGATCCTGACAATCCTCCGACGGACGCCTACAACTACACTGAGTGCGCGCTGCGAGATGTGCGTGCTCTCATGCACTGCCGAGCGATCTACCTCATGGATGGTTGGCAGTATAGCCGTGGTGCCAGTTGGGAACGTGCACTCGCCAAGTCGCATGGTATCCAGCGATTCTATGAAACCCCTCGTCTCGATGATATGGATGCCAATGGAGCTTGGTGAAGTTGAGTACAAGCTCCAACGCCTTCACGCTAAGCTCGCGGCCCGAGAGAATATCTCGAGCACTCTTGCTGGCGTGGGTAATGAGCTGGACATCTCTTTCACCCAAACCGTGGCGATGGCCCTTCTATCGATGGGTGGAGCTCACGCTCCTATCGTTCACACTCACTCTCTGTTCCGCGTCTCTAATATTATTTTCCGTGATGAGGTCGAGCGCTTGGTTTCAAACGGAAGCAAAATCCCTGGCTTTGGTTCATCCATCGTCAAGGGAGGATATGATCCAGTTCTTACCGAGTACGGGCGTGATGTCTTCGGACACATGCCGATGTGGCTGGATTCTCTAGAAGAGATGACAGAGATCGTCCAGGAGATCAGCGGTAAGAAGATCTTCCCTAACGCTGCAGCATACACCGTCATGACGGCGATTGCTTACAGCAAGGACGCTACGTGGGCCGAGCGAAACGTTATCGCCGGTCGTCTACCATTCTGGGCTTATCTTTACCGTAACAACGGAGCAAAAACCTGATGAATATCTTCTTCCTCGACGAATGCCCTATCAAAGCTGCTCAGATGCAGTGCGACCGCCATGTGGTCAAGATGATCCTTGAGTCTGCTCAGCTGTTGTCTACGGCTCACCGCGAGCTTGATGGCGACGAGCATGCCGACGAGGTTGGCCTGTACAAGCGTACCCACAAGAACCACCCATCAGCGGTGTGGGCTCGACAGTCCAATAGCCATTACTACTGGTTGCATGAACACTTCCTTGCTCTGTGTGACGAGTACTCGTACCGCTATGGCAAGACGCATCTCAGCGACACTAAGTTTCGAGTGGCCCTCTACGAGAGCCCGGACAACTGTCCCGTCGATGAGTGGGTTGATCCGCCTCAGTGTATGCCTGATATGTACAAGCACGGCGATACCGTCATTGCTTACCGCAGTTACTACAGGTTGGACAAGTCTGTCAACGACTGGTTCTGCTACAACAAGAATCGCTGCCGCCCATGGTGGCTAGCTGGAGAACTTAATGGCTAAGCAAAAGAAATACCTACATGCTAAGATCCCTACCAAGGCTATGTCCTACCAGAAGTATCTGGCATCCGAGCTCGATAAGCTCAAGCACCGTGTGAAGTTCACCTTCCACGAGTACAACAAGCAAATGCCAGCTGCCATGCAGGAACTGTACGAGATGACCTCACAGGAGATGCGGGACCTCGAGTGTATGTTGCTCGTACTTCGCAACTCTAAGAAGCAGATCTGCGCTCACCTTATGATTGATCGCAAGTTCTATCTCACATCATATAAGCCTTCACAGCGAGATGATCTCGATGCTGTAATCGAGTCTATCAAGCGCAACTTTATTACCCCTCTGGAGAAGTACCTCGATGGCAAAGAAGCATAAGACTATTAAACTTTCCGCAACTATCCAAGACGCTGACCGCTTGCGTAAGGCTACTCAAGCCACCAGGTTCCTCGAGAAGAAGATGGGTGTCCGTGTTGAGCTTAGGCTTAGGGGTTGGCGAGAAGCCAACAAGCAAGCCGAAGCACTCGAGGTCGTCAACAAGTTTATCGAAGAGACAGGCGCTCCGCCCAAGAAGGTAGTGGCGCCGAAGTGGAACAACAGAACGCTGCA
>UEXM01000374.1_pt1 | contig 48903 bp, 41 predicted proteins | sample 1796661 | NCBI WGS metagenome assembly UEXM01 (sample SAMEA4772469, study PRJEB27181) | metagenome | reverse complement strand
TTTCTGGTGACGACAGAGTCATCATGTCTTGGGATGGAGGGTCTACACCAAGTGTGTTTGACTCATACACTACATACACTCACGCTCAGATGAGAGCTATTGTCGCTGATGAAAGCGAAGGGTGGTACGAAGAGCAAGAAATACCAGAATAACAAGCAAGCATGAAAACTAAGAAGAAATACAAGAAGGGCGGAAAATTCCCCGACCTCAACAAAGATGGTAAGATCACAAGAGCTGACATCCTTAAGGGCAGAGGCGTCTTTAAGAGCGGAGGCTTTTTCTCCAAGCCTGTAGGAAAGGGTGTGCTTGATGGCGCCTCCCAGATGGGTGGAGTCGTAGGCATGCTCGCTTCAAGAAAGGCCGCAAAGCAACAGGCATCCGAAGCTGGACTTACAGGTAAGGACTACAAGAAGGCCGTAAGAAATCAGACTATGGCTGGATTCCTTCCTGGCGTAGCAGGAGGCATGGCCAGAAAGGGTCTCGCAGCCAAGAATATGGCCAACGCCTCTGAAGGCCCACAGGTCCTAGCCAAGAAAGGAGGGCGCGTGCCTAAGTACACCGAGGGTGGAGTAGCCCCAAGTTCCTTGTCGCAGCGCGTCAAGGTTGAGAATGCCATGAAAAAAAAGAGAAAGGCTCTTGAGGCTGCTATAAAGCAAGCCAAAGGAACTCCAAAGGCCAAAGCCTTGGTGCAGGAGTACCGAAGACTAACGGGTACCAAGTAAGGTCACCCCTCCATCTTTCTGTAAAAAGCCTGAACATTGATTCGGGCCTTTTGCGTTATGGCATATCTGACTCTGTAGTTGTACTTTGTCTCTTCTCTGAACAAATGGTCCTCGTATGTGTCAGAAGGAGTAAGCCTGTCGAAGTGCTTGTATATGTACCCCTTTGACAAAAGAGGGTATATGTACCTGTTGGCAAAGTTGTTGCTGTTTAGATCCAGCTGATCGGCTGCCCACTTTATTGTAAAGAACTGTAGGTCGTAAGCCCACATAAGAAACTCTAGCTCAGCGAAAGATATGTCGTCATTAGAAAACTCCCTCCTGCTCTGCTTGAGCCTCTTTAGATAGTTTCTTTTGAGATCTTTTGTATCTTGGTACAAGAAATCACGGAACATCTTTTTCCTTGAAGCTTTTCGTTTTCGCATAAAATTTAACTATTATGAGCAAAGATAGAACTGAATTCCTGTTCGAGATGAGAGATCTAGCCCAAAAAATGGACGACCTTATCGACGACTACGATATGAGAGATGATTTTGTTTGTATGTTTGTAGCTGGGTTGTCAGCTATAAACGAAGATGGAGACCTTAGTTTGACAGCTATGTATAAGTATGACATTAACAGCGAAGAAGAACTAGAGGCCATTATGGAATTTGTGAGGGAGACCTGTAAACCAGGCCCTGCCCTCGATGACCTCTTGGACGGACTCGAAATATCACTTAATTAAATGGCATCAGGAGTTTACAAAGATGGGATTATGATGGATCCCAAGCTGCCTACTGCTTACAGGAAGTCAAAGGAGCAGGCTAAGAACTGCGCCAACTGCGCATACCTAGTAGGTAGCAAGTGCGGCGTTTGGCGCGGTGCGCAGGTACGCGGGGCGTACATCTGCGCAAAATGGAAAGACACAAGCGAAGGACCCGTAAAGAGCTTTCCTAAGTTCGAGCAAGATATCCCAGACGCAAAAGCCACAGCCACATCTGCCAAGAAGAAGTCTACATTCTCTAACAGGGCTGGCAAAAGAAAACCCTCGCCATCTAGGAATGGGTCAGGCAGTAAGAGTACTGTGGGGCAAAAGGTTCAGCCACCAGCAACATCATCATCTCCCCAGCAGGTAGCACCAGCTTCTAGACCAGAGTCTAGGCCTGCTAGAAGTCAACAAAACAGAACTTCAGGTGGAGGGGGTTATTAGAAAGATAGTCATCGGTCGAGATCCTAAGGATGCGATGGCTTACTATGTTGGCATGAGAGCTGGCAGCGGAGAGGTCAGTGCTATACTCTTCGACGAGGAGCACATGGTCAGGTATAATAAAAGCAGATATCTCGTATATTTGCAAAGAGAAGATGGGCAGATCCTCTGGAAATCAGTCAATGAGATGCCCTGTATAATTGAATACGACTTAAATTTTTAATTATGAGCAAGAGCAAAGGTTTAGGTGACTCTATCGAGAAGATCACCAAGGCTACGGGAATCAAGGCCGTTGTAGAGGCTGCTTCAAAGGCTGTAGGTAAGGACTGCGGATGTAAGAAGCGTCAAGAAGCACTGAATAAGGCCTTCCCGTACAAGAAATGAAAACATTCAACTTCTTCGTTGTGGAGCTTGAAAAGCCGATCAACGATACAATTAAGACCGAAAGTGGTCTTGAGTTGTTTGTAGAGACCAAGTTTGAGAACTCTGAGTTTGAGTACAGAGTTACAGAAGGTCCTGTCGTTGCGTGTCCCTTTAACTGCGAAACTGGAGTGGAAGACGGTGACACAATGTACTTCCACCACCTTGTTGTTATGCAGGGAGGTCAACCCCTTACTGGGTTTGAAAATCATTACATCGTAAACTATAATGACCAGTTTGCTGTAAGCAATCAGGCTATAGCGTACAAGAGCAAGAAGGATAACAAGATCCGACCTATGTTCGGGTGGGCCCTATTGGAGCCTGTAGAAGACGAAGACGCTTTGACTTCTGACACAATAGAAATCGTTAGCCTCAAAGAGCACCTGCCGACAAAGGCAAGGGTTGCCTTCCATTCAGATGAGCTTTCTGACATCGGGGCTAAGGTTGGTGATATTGTAGGCTTTAAGGAGAACAGAGATTATCGTATAACCATTGACGGGAAAGAGTATTACAGAACCCGCATTGAAGACCTTATGTATGTCGAAGAAGAAGTTCACAACGATTGATGCTGCACAGCGGCTGATGAAATCAATGGAGGCGGCTATCAACAACATGATTGACGAGGTTAGAAAGCCCGTAGACCCAGATATCAATGGCAGCGCTAGAAAGGCTGAGCTTCAGTCTATTAAGCAGACAGCAACTGACTGCAAGGAGCTAATCGTTGAAAGACAGCGATTGGAGCAAATGATCAAAGACTTAAGTACTAATGGAGCAATCGAAGAAGCAAAAGACTACAGCGGAGGTTTCGCTGAAAGATTCTCTAAGTGATTGGAAACAAGTGGTTTGGCAATACAATAAAACAGATTATAGGTTCTGGGAGGACTCCTGGAACGAAGAATACGAGGACTAGCCGCGAGTATCTCCTCAAGCTTATACCTTGTAGAAAGAGTAACTGGTTACATGTGGGTTCAAGTCCCACTTCGCGGACAAATTAAATTCAAAACAATGTACAATAAAAGAAAGGTCATTGCGACCACATCAACCATCCCCTCTCGGATGGACAACCTGCACTTCTCTATCAAGAGCATTCTCGGTCAATCAATCAAGCCCGATGAAATCGTGGTAGCCCTCCCGTCCCACTCTATGAGAGAAGAAAAGGACTACGAAATTCACGAAGAGATCAAGGCGATGTCTGACTCTGGTGTCATCACCTTGCTGCACAGCGAAGAAGACCAAGGTCCAGCTACGAAGCTGTTTCCTGTCTTGAAGAGAGAGATGGAGGCTGGTTTGTCAAAAGACAAAGAGAGCATCATTATTACTTTTGATGATGACAAGCACTACCAAAGAAACGCTTTTGAGAACTTGCTCTCTTCTGGTGCTATCGAGTGTGGTGCGGTCGCTTGCAGAAAGGGGTCTAGGATCTACTTGGCAAGCGAAGACCACCCCTTCTACACAGCGAAGAACGATGGTATTTTAGAGCGCATCTACAACGGCGGTGACGAGGAGTCTTTGACTCGTGTCGATTGCCTCTACGGAACTTCTGCCGTAGCTTACAGAGCGTCTTACTTTGATCAAGATGTATTTGATTACTCCTCTGTTGACGAGGCCTTCCCAGAGGTGTCTGCCTTTTTCGTAGATGACATCTACTTGAGCGGGTACCTTGGAGTCAAGGGTAAAACCATTGTGGTTTGTCCTTTTGAAAAGACTGCGTTTCAGGAGAAAGCTCCTTCAAATGTCACCGACGGTAACACGGTCAACAACGCCATCAACCCAGTCTCTGATGTCAGCAAAAAGACCCCTAACTTGAGCAAGGATGTGATCAACTACTTCTCCAAAGTGTTCCATAACAAAGTATGATTATATTTGCGTATGCGCATCAAGAAAAGAGACTACAAAAAAGAGTACGCTAAGTACGGTAAGGGCGGAAAAGCCAAGAGGTACAGAGCTTTCTTAAATCGCATCAATAGGCGCAAAGGCAATTATGGCAACGGTGACGGTCTTGATGAGTCCCACATTGGCTCTTCTGATAAGACAAAGCTGGAGCCCCAGTCTAAGAACAGAGGCAGGAACAGGCCTTTGCGTCGGAACAGCAAGTGAGGGCATGCACCTGTAGCTCAGCTGGATAGAGCAACGCACTTCTAATGCGTAGGTCACAGGTTCGAATCCTGTCAGGTGTACGAAATTTAATTAAAATGAAAGTTGTTTCTAGGTTTGTACTATTGATCTTAATGCTTATTCCATTTATGGATAGTGCCTCTTCTGTCTTAAACAGAAGAACAATTAGATACAATAGGGGGCAAATTCATGAAATGATAATTACATTAAACCACTTCAATAAACCTATTCATGGCTAAAGTTCAAGTCAACAATTACAAAAAGAAGCGTGTCCGTCGCAAGGGTGTACACGCCAAGACCAAGCAATCGAAGTCCAAGGGTTCGTCTAATTACAAGAAGCCTTATGCTTCTCAAGGTCGTTGATTATGCCTGATTACAAGTGTCCTTGTGGAGAGACAAAAGAAGTCTCAGGCGTTAGCATCAAGTTTGTAGACGGCGAAGCTCGCCACGATGTAAAGTGCTCATGTGGTAAGTACATGGAGCTTGCCAACCCTAAATCAGGAGCCCCTAGCTTTAGAAGCAACAGGTGGGGCCAAGTTTTCTGATGCAAGACTTTCTAGACTTTATGCAAGAGGTAGCTGGCTTTTACAATGCCTTTGGTACAGCTAATAAAACGTATGACTACGACGGTGACGGAGTTGTCACTGTGCTCGACTGGCTGGAGTTCCTTTCCAACCAACCTTACTTTTGAACAACCTGGTAGACATAGAAGAGTATGAAGATCCTGCTGTCTCAATTTGCCCCAACGGTTCGAAAGGTGAAGTTGTCGAGATCGGTGGGCTGGTCATTGTACTTCCCGCTACACCTCCCAAGAAGAAGATTGCTGGATATGGACAGCCAGACGACATGCAGATGTGGCAAAGAGTTTCTATGCCCAAAGAGTTGTCTAGGATTAAGTCTATGGATGAGTGGCTCGAAATGCCAAGGGAGTTTCGACAGAAGTTTTCTCCGTATATCGAAGAGGAGTTTCGCCGTCGCCGTGAGGGCTTTTGGTTTTATAATGCAGGTCTCCCTACATATATTACGGGGCGGCACTACATGATGCTTCAGTGGACCCGAATGGATATCGGGAGCCCACAGTACCTAGAGTTTCAAAGAAATATCTTCTTACATTTGGCGGCATGTGAGGCGGATTCTCGCTGCATAGGGCAGCTGTACACTAAGTGTAGGCGGAGTGGGTATACCAATATCTGCTCCGCTGTTCTTTTGGACGAAGCCACACAAGTCAAGGATAAGCTTCTAGGCATCCAGTCTAAGACTGGTAAAGACGCGCAAGAGAACATCTTTATGAAGAAGGTGGTATACATGTTTAGGCACTACCCTTTCTTCTTCAAGCCCATACAGGACGGTACTACAAACCCTCGTATGGAGCTGGCATTTAGAGAGCCCAGCAAGAGAATCACCAAGAAGAATAAAACCGCTCAAAAGGGGGAGGCCCTTAACACGGTTGTCAACTGGAAGAATACTACCAATAACGCATACGACGGTGAGAAGCTTCATTTGTTGTATCTAGACGAGGCAGGAAAATGGGAAAAACCTACAGACATAAGGGACGCCTGGAGGATTCAACGGACGTGTTTGATCGTAGGGCGAAGAGTCGTCGGAAAGGCCCTAGTGGGAAGCACGGTAAATCCAATGAACAAGGGCGGAAAAGAATACAAGGAGCTATGGGAGGATTCAGATCCGAATCAGAGGAACGCGAATGGGAGGACTAGATCTGGTTTATACAGGCTCTTTATCCCTGCTCAAGAGGCGCTAGAGGGGTTCTTTGACAAGCACGGCAGGGCTGTAGAGACGAAGCCCGAGGCTCCTGTAGACGGGATAGACGGTGAGGTCATTGAGATTGGGTCTAAAGAGTACCTCAAGAACGAAAGAGAGGCCTTCAAGGCCAACCCCTCTGAGCTCAATGAGGTTACACGTCAGTTTCCTTTTACTGAAGATGAAGCCTTCAGAGATAGTATTGATGGTAGCATATTCAACGTGGGTAAAATCTATCAGCAGATAGAGCACAACGACGATCTGTTTCCTAGTCCCGTTGTCAGGGGCAACTTCGTGTGGAAGACAATGGATGAAGAGGTTGTGTTTTCTCCAGACCCTAACGGCAGGTTTAGGGTGTCGTGGATGCCAGACACTTCTCAAAGAAACGTAAAGAAGGTGGAGCGCTCGAAGAGGGTTGCTCCATTCGAAGCCTTTGGGTGCGGCGGTGTTGACTCTTACGACCTTGACGCCACCGTCGATGGCAGGGGGTCTAAAGGAGCCTTGCACCTTTACAACAAGTTTTCTCTAGATAGACCAAGCAATATGTTTGTCGTTGAGTATGCCTCTAGGCCAGACCTTGCCAAAATCTTCTACGAAGACTGCCTAATGGCCTCTTTCTTCTACGGGTATCCACTGTTAATTGAAAACAATAAGTACGGCATCGCAAGATACTTTGAATCAAGGGGTTACGATGGCTATCTACTTGAGAGGCCTAGGCACTTAAACCCCAATTCGGCAAACATAAAGGTTAAGACCAAAGGCATACCTTCGAACTCTCAAGACGTCATCCACTCTCACGCTCAGGCAATCGAGGCTTACATACACGACCACGTCGGTGTCAACTACGAAACTGGTGAAATAGGAAAGATGTATTTTAACCGAACCCTTGAGGATTGGATTGGATACAAGATAGATAAGCGAACAAAGTTTGACCTTACGATCAGTTCTGGACTTGCGCTTTTGGCTGCTCAAAAAGCTAAAGTGAAGCCTAAAGCTGAGTTCTCTGAGAAGACGTTTTTCAGGCGATATAAGGTAAGGGGCTAGTTTGTTATATTTGCAAAATAACTCTGCATACTAGAAATGAGCATTTACAACCAGAAAGAAGAGGGATTTGGATTCCCAGATCCTCTAGCTAGTGCGGAAGAAAAGTCAACTCAATCTTACGGTCTCAAGTATGCAAAAGCTATTGAAAGGCAGTGGGGTAAGAACAGTGAGACGTCTAGCCTTTTTGGTAGAAGAAATAAGATGTTCCAAAAGAATAGAGACTATTCTAATGGAGTGCAAGACACAAGCATCTACAAGAAGCTCCTGAGGTCTTTGGACCCCAATGACGGAGATGGCAGTTTGTTGAACCTGGACTACACTCCAGTACCCATCCTCCCTAAGTTTGTTCGTGTTGTGGTAAACAAGATCCTGTCTAGGAATCTATACCCCAACCTTGAGGCTGTTGACCCTTTGTCTTCTTCCGAAAAGAACGAAAAGAAAAAGAAGATTAGACTTCAGGTGGAGGCCAAGGAGCAGCTTGCAGCCCTGAAGGAGCAGACAGGCGTAGTCCTGGACATGGACCCCGAAGAGATTCCAGATACTCCAGAGGAGGCTGAAATCATGATGGATACCAACATCAAGACTGATGCTGAGATCTCTGCTCAGATAGGCACAGAGATGACCCTCCGATGGAACGACTTCGACCAAGCCGTATTTAGAAGAGCTGTCAACGACCTTGTAACACTTGGGACATCTGTTGTAAAGAGGTCTAACGATCCCAACTACGGAATCTCTACGCAGTATGTAGACCCCATCAACTTTGTCCATAGCTACACAGAGGACCCAGGCATGAACGACCTGGTGTATGCGGGCCACACGAAGAAGATTACGATAGGTGAGCTCAAGCGACTGGCTGGCGACTCCTTCGACGAGGAGAGCTACGAGAAGATTGCTTTGGCCGTAAGGAGCAGCAACGGAAACAAATACTCTGCGTACAACAAGAGTCGCTTTGATGAGCGCTCTGGGCGGTACGTCTACGAGTACGACCAGTATACGGTAGAGGTCCTCGACTTCGAGTTCAAGGCAGTAGACTGCATCTATTTTGAAGAAAAAGAAAGCAGACACGGTAACACAAACTTCTTCTACAAAGGCTTCGAATACAAGGAGCCACAGGGTAGCGTCTATGAGCGTAAGCCGCATAAGATGGAGGTAGAGTGTATCTACGGAGGTAGCTACATCATGGGGACTGCTTACATGTTCGGGTATAGCAAGTCTAAGAACATGCCCAAGAACATCCACGATCTTACTAGGGCTCAGCTTTCTTACTCTTCTGTGTGTACGAACCTGCGCGACATGAAGCCTAAGTCTATGGTAGACAGCTGCATGGGTTTTGCGGATATGTTGCAGATCACTCACCTTAAGATACAGCAGGCTATAGCCAAGGCGAAGCCAGACGGGTTGATCATTGATATCGAAGGCCTTGAGAATGTGCAGCTTGGAAAGGGTGGTGACCTCCAGCCTCTAGACTTGCACGATATCTACGAGAAGACTGGTGTCTTCTACTACAGAAGTAAAAACCCAGAGGGTGGATTCCAGGGGGCGCCTATACAGACCATAAACAACAACATCAGAAACATCAACGAGTTGGTGGGTATATACAACCACTACTTGCAGATGATTCGTGATACGACGGGTATCAACGAGGCCATGGATGCTTCGTCACCCAAGGGTGATGCTTTGGTCGGTGTGCGTGAGCAGGCTATCTCAGCAGGCAACAACGCTATCTACGATATCACCAATGCCTCTATGATCATCTACAAGAAGGTGTGTGAGGATATTGTAAAGTGCTTGCAGGTTATACCAGAGGGCTCTGTGTTGTACAAGGCTTACGAGAATGCTATTGGCATGAGCAACATGGAAGCCTTGAACTCATTCAAGTCCCTTCCTATGTACAACTTCGGCGTCCTTGTCAACAAAGACATGGAGGACTCCGACAAGCAGTACCTTGAGCAGAACATACAGATGTCTTTGCAGCAGCAAGAGATAGACCTTGAAGACGCTATGGCTGTGAGGTCTATGAAAGACGTCAACCAAGCGGAGAGACTTCTTATAGTGAGGAGGAAGAAGCGTATGAAGGCTGCCCAGGAGGCGGCGCAAGCCAATGCGCAGCAGCAGGCCCAGCAGGCACAGCAGGCAGCACAGATGGCCGCACAGTCTAGACAGCAGGAGATGCAGATGGAGGCTGAGATCGAGTCTCAGAAGATTCAGCTTAAGGCTCAGGTTGATATGCAGATGGAGCAGATGAAGCACGAGTTCGAGAAAGAGATAGCCATCATCAAGGCTCAGTCTATGCTAGGCTTTAAGACTGAGGATCAGGAGTTTAAGGAGAAGCTCGAAACATTCAAAGAAGAAAAGAAAGACGACCGTATCTCCAAGCAGGCGGCTCAACAATCAAAGCTTATGTCTCAGAGAAAAGGAGAAAGAGGCGAACTTCAAGAACCATTTAGTTAAACACTATGAGTAGTATAAACACGGATATTGCACAGACGCTAGACATCACATGCCGAAGGGGTGATACACTGGCCCTAGACATCACCTTCAAGGATGTGTCTGACTCCAACGCCACCATACCTATTGACTCTGGATATGAGTTCAACATGGAGGTTCGTACTAGCGGCGGCGACAATAGCGCTTCGCCTATCCTCTCTGATGCCAACTCTCCAGGCACAGGCACTGCAGGCACTATCACCCTCAACGCCTCTGACGCTGGGCAAACGGGAGTCCTTAAGGTCACTGTTCCTGATACAGTGATGGCTAACGTCCCAAGCGGCACTTACGTTTATGACATCCAAGCAATTCAGACTGCAAGCCAAACTACTACCACATGGGTTAAAGGTGGGTTTACGGTAAATGAAGATGTAACCATTGGCTAACCTTGAGTCAATTACGTCAACACACGATTTCTGTAGACACCTCTACAGCTTCTTCCTCTGTTTCTATAGATGTAAGCAGTAAGGCTGCTTCTGTACCTGTAGGTCACAGGCTTGAGTATTTGGCTCAGACAGAAATTATTGACGTAGAGTTTCCTGCTCAAGACAGCCTTAGGTTTTGGTTTGACTTTTCTGACCCCAACTGTTTTGCAGGCACGTCAGCTTCTTTTAACGACTTGTCTGGAAACAACAACCACGGAAACCTTGTGGATATCGTAGACGGAGCTGCTGGTAGTGCCGTTTCCGATATAGAGCCTTTTATTGGATATGACGAACAAGGCACCTTTATCAGGGTTCCGAATGGTGGAGGCCAGACCCTTTACTGGGAAGCCGACAGCACCGCACCCGATCAGGTGTCAGCTGTTCTGGTAGCCAAAAACGAGTTCATCCCAACTCCGTCTCTGGATGAGGCTACAGGTGGAATTTCAACCACCATCCCCATTATAGACGCCCTAGATGCCATTGAAGAAACCTCAGCGGCTGAATTTCAGACTCGAAGCGGAGGAGGTCTAAGATTTGCTACTCATAGAACGTACTCGCAGACCATTTTTAGAGAAAACTATGTTGCAGAATACCATGGGCTTGATTACACTGTCGTAACTCAGTCAAGCAAACAGCGCCACACGACCTTCACGGCAACCGACATTGACACCCAGGCTTTTATTTACTACAACAAAGCTGAGGATAGCTTTTTAGATAACGGCAACTATCTAAAACCGTATCTAGGAGGGTTTATTTATGATTGTTACGACCCCTCAACCTACTGTTTCTCAGGAACCTACCCAGGAAAATTTCATGAATTTGGAGTTAGAAGGCGGCAATACACCCCTAAAATCACGCCCGTTAGCGACTCAGCTGTTCAGGTAGTTTCTGTTTCTTTAGACGGAACGCAGATGTCAAATCATTTAAATGGGCAGGAGGTGTCCGATCAAGACATATTTGCAGGCCGCAGGGACTCGGACAGTGGCAAGTGGTATGCTGGCGCAAGCGTGGGCATCTCTGGCGTCCTCGGTGGCGTTCCAGGCGGCAAGTTTTATGCTATAGCCCTTTTTGACAAAGCCCTTACCCAAGAGGAGCACAAGCAAGTATTTGATTATTACAACAGGGGAACTATTCGACCTTCGTTTCCTGCTTTCGTTAGTCTCCCTCCATCGGTTCAGATAAGAGCTGATGTTAGTGATACAGTTGTGGATATATCGAATGCTTATACTGGCATTTTCACCGTATTAGGGGGCAGGCAAAAAGCGGAGATCTCTTTGGACTTGTCCTCATCTTCTGCTTCTTTTGACGCTTCTATTGACGTAAGCTCTAAAGCCGTTTCTGTTGATATACCTTTCTCTGCCTCCAACGCTGTTGATTTAAGTATAGACCCCTTGTAAGAGATTTCATATATTTGCAATATGCCTACGGTAAAGAAGAGAAAAGGGGTTATGCCTAAGATGAAGATGGGGGTTCACAAGAGCCGCTCTGGTGGGCTTACAGCCAAAGGCGTGGCCGCATACAGAAGGGCCAACCCAGGCAGCAAGCTTAAGACAGCCGTCACTACGCCACCTTCGAAGCTTAAGAAAGGCAGCAAGGCTGCTGGAAGGCGAAAGTCTTTTTGTGCTCGTATGAGCGGAATGAAGGGTCCAATGAGAAAACCAAACGGCAAGCCTACACGTAAGGCTCTGGCCCTTAGAAAGTGGAACTGCTAATGAATACCGTCAAGTACAACAAGGGAGGGAAGCTCAAGGTGTCTAGCAAGACAGTGTCTGTAGACCCCCCTAAAGGATATCACTGGATGGAAGAGAGAGGTAGGTACTTCCTTATGGCTGGTGCGTACAAGCCTCATCCTGGAGCAGTACCCAAGGCCAAGTTTAAAACCGCAAGTCATGAAAGCTAAGACAAACAAAGACGCTTGCTACCACAAGGTGAAGGCTCGTTACAGTGTATGGCCCTCTGCCTATGCTTCAGGGGCTTTGGCTAAGTGCCGTAAGGTGGGTGCATCAAAATGGGGCAATGCCAAGAGTAAGAAAGACTAAAGCTGGCCTCAACCTAAAACGTTGGTTTAAAGAGGACTGGAGAACGCTGTCTGGAGATAAGGATTACTCCAAGGGAGACAGGACCTTCCGTCCTACAAAAAGAGTATCAAAGGACACCCCTGTAACCTCTAGTGAGCTTACCCCAGCTGAAAAGTCTAGGGCCAGAAAGGAGAAAAGGCAGAAGGGTAGAGTGTCCAGATATCGCGTCCTGAAGAAGAAGCGATAAATACTTATATTTGCACAAACTAACAAAAGAAATATGGCTACAACCACCGCATCCCTTAATATCAGTAGTGCAGACCTTACTGCTGATACTCTTGCGCTTTCTACGAGCACTCAGTTCAAGAAGGCAGGCACTAACACTGGCCTGGATCAAACTACAGGTGTTGCAAGACAGAGCTACGCCTCTGCACAAACTGACACCGTTTTGTTCGCATCTTCTGCGTACACCAACGACAAGGCTCACAAGATCTACATTAAGAACCCTTCTACCAACGCTGCAGAGTACGTAAGCCTAAAGGCTGGTTCCCAGGAAGTTGGAAGGCTCTACTCTGGAGACTTTGCTCTCATCCCTTGGCAGGGAACATACGACTTTAAGTTCTCAACCTCTGCCATCAACATGAAGGTTGAGTACGTCCTTATCCACGAAGGATAATGGGTGTTCTTAGGGCTCAACTCGTAGTTCAGTCTTCAGATATATTGTCCTCGGTTCTTAACATCGGGTACAACTCTTCTGTTGAGGCTGACTCTGGCGTACTCATGAAAGCCAAGGTCTTGAAGACTTCGGCTCACAATGACGCCCTTACTATTTACAAGGCAAACGATAAGACTACTCAGGCTTATGTTTTCGTGAGAAACATGAATTCAGAGCGTGAGAAGTACATCTACGTTTATAACGACACCGACTCTGACGCTGCTGTAGCCAAGCTAGGGGGCGGTGAGTTTGCTTTCTTGCCTGTACATACAGATAAGACGTTGAAGGTTTACGGTACTGACGTAGATCAAATTGTTGAATACGGAGTGTTTGGCCTTGATAGCTCGGCTGTAACCCTCTCATAATAAATAAGATATGGCAAACAACTCAGCAAACACAAGCACAGCCAATCAGTTGGCCTTCGGTCAGTTTGGATCTACATACTTGACCGCTACTGAAGAAATTGACTTGACTGCAGCAGATGCAACTAGATACGTTAGTGCAATCACCGTTCTTGTAGCGACAAAATTTGCCGCACTTGAAAACATGGATGGGGCTGTTGGGTCAATCTCAACTGTTACGGCAGAAAACGATCTTGACGGCACTAACGGAATCGGGGCGTCGGGTAATGGAACTAACTTCCCAACGGATCTTGATGTCCCAGTCGGTATTACACTGTACGGGAAGTGGGATAAGGTGACTCTGGGAGCAAGTGGTAGTGTAATTTGCTACTTCGCCCCTCGCACGGTGAACAACGTGTAATTGAAATTAAAAATTTAATATAATGGAAGAGAATACCAACACAGTTGCTGGGGTGCAAGTCTTTGACTCACCCGACGCGATGATGGCTGCTGAGCAGCCCCAAGAAGAAGCGCAACCTCAAGAAGCTCCCGTACAGGAGCAAGAGTCTACACCCTACGTAGACCCAGAGGCGGCGCCGTTACAGAATCAAGAAGTTCAGGAAACTCCTGAACAACAAGATACAGATCAGGTAGAAAGCGACTATTCTGAAGATGATATCGAAGGTGCAGTCCTTCAGTACATGAGCGAAAGGCTTGGTACGGACATAGAATCCTTTGATTACTTCAATCAGGAACAGGCTAAGGTCGATGAAAGACTCGAAGCTATTGCTCGCTTTGTAGAAGACACTGGCAGAGCGCCAGAAGATTGGTTTAGATACCAGCAGCTCAACCCATCCGAAATGGATGATCAGACTGCTATCCGCGTTAGCATGGCTAACCAGTATCCAAACCTTTCTTACGAGGAGCTCAATATGCTCATGTCGAACAAATACAAGCTCGACCCTGATCAACATTCTGAGCAAGAAATCCAGATGTCTCAGCTTCAGCTGAAGATTGATGCTCAAAGTGCACGGGACACCATTGATGGTATTCGAAATGAATACTCGGCGCCTGTGCAGGATGAGACTGGAAATCAAGAACAGGAGACCTTTATCAACGAGGACTGGCTGTCAGTTATGTCCGATGAAGTAGATAGCCTAGAAGGCCTTGAGTTTGACCTCGGGGGCGGAAGGAGCTTTACCTACGGATTGGACGATCAGACAAAAGGTGAGTTGGTGCAAAACAACGCATACATCGACGAATTCTTTAATGGATACGTCGACGATGCAGGCAGCTGGGATTTTGACAAGCTCAACTCTCACATGGCCGTACTGAACAACATTGACTCTATCGTGGCAAGTGCCTACAGACAGGGTATCGGTGATGGGCAGAAAGGCTTGGTTGAGAAGGCGGCAAACGTCTCTGCAGAGACACCAGGTCAGAGTCCTTCGATGCAAACTTCAAACCCGCTTGCTGATCAAGTGAGAACACTCATGAAGAGAGGCAACGGACTTTCCTTTAAAATCTAAAAACTAAGAAATTATGGCTACTTTGGGAACAAGAGCAGCTGGTACACTTCCAGATCTCGACCCTACTCTGAGCTCACCAGACGTTCAGATTGAAAGAAAAAATCTCAGCAGAAGCTTTAGGCTGACCCCTGAGACTTACACAACTATTGATGACCTCATCAAAGCAACGAAAGAGGATGTCATGCCCGACCTCGTTGAAGCCTATGGCGATCAAGGTCTCACAGGCTTTTTGAAGCTCACAGGCGCTGTAAACAGCGGCGGATCTTCTGACCAGGTTGACTGGTGGGAGGCTGGCCGTCGTCACAGAGCATACGACTACGCTGCTGACTTGGTTGCTGGTACGGGTAATGTAAGCGTAACAGTACCTTCTTCTAATGCCTTGGCATCTAACGTTCAGAAGAACGACGTTGTCATGGACGCTGAGAGCGGAGCTCGCTTTATCGTTCAGTCTGGCGGAGCCACTACGTCTACATCTGCCCCATCTCCTGCCGTTTTGGTAAAGATGGACAACAGTGCAGCTGTCTCTGGTACTGACTACAGCGCTAGTGCTGGTAAGTTCCTTGTTATCGGTAACATTTACGGTCAAGGAACAAACCAACCAACTGGCTTCACTGATCCAGGTATCGTTCGTTACACCAACCCATACATGATCGTTAAGGATCGTTATGAAGTGAACGGATCACAAGCTACCAACATCGGTTACTTGAACTTGGGCGGTGGTGACTACCGTTGGTTCATGTACGGCGAAAAAGAGGCTCGTGCTCGTTTCGAAGACAAGCGTGAGTTGATGATGTTGTTCGGTGAGAAGAGAGCCGCTGGTTCTGCTGCAACTGCCCTCGACAATCCTGTCGCTGGTTCTGAAGGTTACTTCTCAGCTGTAGAGGACAGAGGTATCATCGTGTCTGGAGCCAACTCCAACCCACTTGATTCTTTCTCTGAGTTCGACGATATCATCATGGAGCTCGACAAGCAAGGCGCCCCTTCTGAGTACGCTATGTACTTGAACAGAAAGCAGGACCTCGCTATCGACGACATGTTGGCTGCTGGTATTGCTACTGGTGTTACTGCTGGTCTCCCAGGTCAGTTCGGTGCATTCCAGAACAGTGCAGATATGGCTGTCAAGCTCGGATTTAAGTCCTTTACTCGTGGCGGTTACACTTTCCACAAGCACGACTGGAAGTTGTTGAACGATCCAACCATGTTGGGTGCTAATTCTTCAAACTTCTTGCAGGGTGCTATGGTGCCTTTGAGAACTGTGAACGACGCCCGTAGCGGTGCTTCTGTTCCTGCGCTCTCTATGCACTACAAGGAAGCTAACGGTTACAGCCGTGAGATGGAGCACTGGGTGACTGGTGGTGGTGTTCTCGGACACAACAACAACGGTGACCTCGGTACAGATCAGGCAGTATTCCACTACCGCTCTGAAGTCGCTCTTTGCGTTCGCGCTGCTAACCAGCACGTAATGATCAAGGGGTAATAGTCTTATTTATTAACTATTAAAACCTAATCATTATGGCAACATTTAGACACGCGACTCCTGGAGCTATTCTCGCTTCAAAGAGATATCTCGTAAAGGATGCGGTAACTTCCGATGGAGACACTAAGTTCACTATCACTCAACCAGCTAACAGCACGGTCCACAACTTGATCGTGAGATGCACCAAGGCTATCACTATTGATACCTCTGGCAGCGTCACTGTAAAGCTTGGCACTGCTGAGGGCGGATCTCAGGCTGCAGCTGATAATGCAATCATTTCATCTGGAACTACCGTTGTTGCAAATAAAGTTCTTGTCACTGCTGGCTCTGCGGCTGAAGGTGACGACGGAACAATGGTAACTGACGAAAGAACTCTCCACGTTACAATTAACGCTGATCAAACGCTTTCGGCGGGTGGCCAGGGTGACTTGGAGATTGCAGTCACTTACAGAATCTTTGACTAATGCGAATGGGTTGGAGAAAGTCTCCAGCCCCTTTGCTTTCTCTTTTTAACAAAACAAAAAACAAAAAAATTATGGGACATATTGATGAGTTGCTGGTATCCAAAATGGAGGCCGCAACAATGAACTCTAGATATCTAGATTTCTGCGGAGGATTCGTAGGAAATCTGGAGACTGGAACGGCAATTACTGATGCCGTAGCTGACGCTGGAACTGGGGGTAATGCTGCAGCAATTCTTGCGGCTACTTTGGTAGACGGTGAAATCGTTGCGTGTGCATTCGACGGAGGTGCGGCTGGTACCTTGTACTTGCCTAAGGCTGTTAACGGTGCTTACTGCGCTGTCGAAATCACTGGAGATATTGACGAGGCTAATGCTTTGAACTTCGAGGCTAGAGGCGCTGCTGTAGCTACGTCTACTGCGGTTTTGGCTAAGCAGTTGGTTGGGCCTTTGCATGAGCACGGCGCTTCCGCTCAAACAGTTGAGACTGCAGGTACAGCTGAAGCTCCTACGTCAGTTAAGTTGATCTACACTGCGGCAGCAGATAATACTAACTTCTTGGGCGTTGGTAGCGTTGTTCAGTTCTACTGCCCTAAGAATGATCAGTGGTTGGTTAGAGTGACCAACATTGTAGAAGGCACGGGCGCTACTGGCGTTTTCACTGTTGCCTAATACTGATTAACAATTTTAAGCTACGAGAAAGGCCCTTCGGGGCCTTTTTCTTTTTCCCTATATTTGCAGTAGTTTTAATGCAATGAAGAAATACTTCCTGTTCAGAAAAGAAGAAGTGTCTATAACTAGCTCTACGCTAGATGACACTGGAGACACGGTGAGCGTGTTTGCTGTACCAGCGGACAGCCTAGCCTTCGTCTCTTCTGAGGTAGGTAAGGTTCTCTTTGTATTCAATGACGCCACCATATACGAGGAGAGCAACCTCACTGACGGAGAGTCTATGAAAAAGGCCTCCATAGAAGTAGAGTGTGATGAGGGCGGTGAGTTCGACCTAGTAGAACAGGTGCTTGGATTCCTTTCTCGTGAAGACCAGCCAGGTCGTAACATCATGAAGTTTGATGCTGTAGGTGTTTCTACCTTCAACAGCAAGACTCCTGTTGTAAAGTCACCCAAGAAGCCAATAAAGCGTATCACACAGGAGCCTAGCTCTCAGACCTTTATAGGGTCATCTGATGCCTTTACGGCGTCTTTGGCAAACGTTATTGCTGGCGTAGACTTTGAGGACGCCTCGAACCTTCCCCTTGTAGACTACAACGCTACAGCCACAGACTTTAATGGTTTTTCTGACAATGCTGAGATCACCTCATGGAAGAACGATATAAAGGCTACAGGCGGAACCGCTTACGACATAACATCAAATGTTGGGACACCTAAGATTGCTTATGCTGACACCTTTTTTGGAACGAAGTATGTTGACAGCCTAGCCTCAGGGGGTGCCGTAGACTACTTTGTTGTTCCTGAGATAAACATATCTGGACCATACACTCTTTATTTCGTACACCACGCATCACCTGTTACATCATCGACAATACCTCCAGCCATGTACGCTGACGAAGAGGGCGATTGTTTCGGGTTCCTTAAGAAGAGTACTAAGAATACCTTTGAACTCAGGCACGATGGGGTAGCTGGAAGCGCGGTCACTGGAAAGTTTAGCATTCCCTATCCAGATCCCAATTACGACCCGAACGACGCCTCTTCTGTCCTTAACGGTGTTCAGCCCTTTGTTATAAGGAGGGACCGTGGGTTCAACATCAGTATATACAACTGGGAGGGATCTCTGGCAGCTTATATTCCAGCAGTATTGGGTGGCAAGACTAGTGTTTCATCTGAATTAGCTCCTTACGTGAAAGGAGCCACAATATCTAGTGATGGCAGGACTGACGGCGACCTTAAAATAACAAGACTGGGCGATGGAGCCGATGGGTCAACAACCTCGTCTAAGGCCTATTGGTCTCGCTTTGGCGTTATTGCTAAAGACGTAGGTGCAGATCTTTGCGCTAATATCGCCCGTCAATTATACGACCATTATCAACCTTAATTTAATTTAAATGGCACAACAAACCAAGCGGTCTCCTGGGCGCCCTAAAGCTCAGACAACACAGGTAAAGGAAGCTACTGTAGCTGCAACTCCTAAGAAGCCTGTAATCAAGCGGAAAGAAGCCGTAAACACTCACGCCGAGTATGAAATCATCGGCAAGGGTGGGCTCGTATACATGCTGCCTCAAAAGGGTATCACTGTCTATGACGCAGAAAAGGATACGGTGCGCGAGATGCGTTACTGCCCCAACGAGCCTTCTATCTGGAGTGACGAGCAAGGCGACAAAGCCGTCAAGCAGTCAGTAGTATTCAGAGAGGGCAAGTTGTTTGTCTCTAAAGACAAGCCCAACCTCAGGGTGTTTATGGAGAGCCACCCAGGAAACAAGAAGAACGGCGGTGGCGTCTTCAAGGAGGTCAACAAGAAGCTTGATGCTAAGAAGGAGCTTGACAAGGAGTTCCTTATGATGGAGGCTGTCTCAAAAGTTAGAGACCTCGACATCAACGACCTGCTCCCTATTGCCTTGTACTTTAACGTAAACATTGACACAGACACATCTGAGATCAGATTCAATCTGTTGAATATCGCCAAGAGAAAGCCAGCGGACTTCCTGGAAGCCTTTGACTCTCCTCGCGTTAAAGCTAGGGCAACCATCAAGCAAGCTGCTGATTATCAGATCATTAGAGTCAAAGATGACGGATGCTACTGGTTTGACTCCAACAACTTAATTGTTTCTGTCCCTGTAGGACAAGACCCCATGAATGTTATGGTTAGGTTCTGTCTCACCGAAAAAGGAGCCTCTGTTCTAAGCTCCCTAGAGGACAAGCTACAGAGACTAGGATAACAGTCAAGAAGAGAAACCACCCAAAACGGGTGGTTTTTCTTTTTGTATATTTGCTTCATGGACGCAGCAAGAGCGATAAGAGTATATGAGGGGGTAAAAGACCTTATGAACAAAGAGCAGAAAGGCTTTGTGACCCCCAGGGTATTTAACTCTTTCGCTCAGATTGCTCAGCTCAACGTCTTCCACGAGATGTTCGACGATGTAATTGACGGGAGGAAGCTACGTGCTCAGGGTGTAGACGGTTCTGATGGGCTGTCTATGTACAACGAAGCGGTAGAGAATCTCGCTTTCTTCAAGAAGGACAGGACCGTATCTATGTCTAGCGGGAAGGCTGCTCTGCCTGGGGACATGTACAAGCTTATCGGTATCAGAAAAGAAAGCTCTAATGTCTTGGAGCGTGTTCCTTTTGAGATCGTAAGAAACAACAACGATGCGGCGTACATCTTGGGCAGCAACCTGTCTACCCCTACTGCTGCCTTTCCTGTTGCTATAGTTACAGACTCTATAGAGCTCTTCCCTACTTCTATCACCAAGGCTATTGTAAGCTACTACAGGCTTCCTGGGTGCGTATTAGACAGCGGCGTTTTTGACGACAGAGCCCCATTCATTGCCGCCAAGATTGAGGGGTCGGTGAATGAAGGCATCGTCCAACCCACAGGTCACAGGAACTTTATGATACCTAGGGCTTATGAGTCTGAGCTTGTTTATGAAATGGCAAAGCTTATTGGAGTGCGGCTTGAAGATCAAGGTGTCGCTTCATTTGCTGCGCAAGAAGAAGCAAATAGATAATGAGTCACAATAAGGTAAAGCTTAGTCAGGTCATACGTGACTTTAAACTCACACAGAGTGAAGACGACCACGGAGCGAACGTAACAGATTACGCTCTTCGTAACATGGGATTGCGCGGTATGCGTGAGATTGGATTTGATGCCAGCAGGAAGATAAAGTCTTTAAGACGCACCATCCAGACGACCACGAATACTATAATCCTTCCTGAGGACTTTGTTGATTTGACGAAGGTTGGAATTGTTGATGCAGACGGATTCGTAAGGGTCTTGGGTGAGAACAAGAACATCAACTACTCCAGGAAGATGACTGACTCTGTAACAACCACAACCTTTGACTCTCAGCCCTTAAACATTGCAGCCAACTCAATCGCTGACAGAGAAAACGACAAGACGGCTACTACTGCTGACAGCTCTGATGACGACTTGGACTACCACGTTTTTGAGAACTACCTCTACGAGGGTGGCATAGGAAGGCTTTACGGTATAGGAGGGGCTCACCTTCCAGGGCAGTATAGGCTGAACCTAGATCAGAACAGAATAGAGATAGAGATGAATGACTCTTACACAGACGTCATCATTGAATACATCGCCGATGAGGCTAGGTCTGGAGACCCAGAGGTCCATGTGTATGCTGAGGAGGCCCTCAGGTCCTACATGTACTACAAGATAATTGAAAGAAAATCAATCGTTCCTGCGAACGAAAAGCAAAGAGCTAGAGCAGAGTACTACAACGAGTTGAGAAAGGCTAAGGCAAGGCTCAACAACTTCACCAAAGAAGAAGCTCTCAAAACTATTCGCAAGAACTTTATGCAAGTACCTAAGTACTAATGATAGCAAAGAATACGCCTAGGCAGCTTGATAAGTCCTCTGATTATAGACTTATTCCAAGCACAGCAATGGTTGATGCTCTAAACTTGAGTATCACAGAGTCTGTTGACACAGGGGAGTCCCAGAGTGGTGACCTTGGGGTGCTCAAGAATATCTTAGGCACAGAGTCTTCAATCACTATATCTGTTGACGCAGGCGAAACCCGCGAGGTTGAATTCAAGCCCGTTGGGGCGTGTGTTGATGAAAGGCTTGGGTTGGCTGCTGTCTTTGTGTGGTCTTCTATTCCTAAGTATCACACCGTAATCTTCTTCTCGCAGACAGGCAATATGTGGGACGTATCCTCTCAGGCATACCTCACTCAGGCCGAGATAAGAAGTCCTAGAATCTCGTTTAGCGAAAACAGCTTTGTAAAGGGGAACTTCATAAGGTCTCCTAAAAGCTCATACAGGAGGGCAGGCGTGGAATATTCCGATATGCCCAGGACGTGGCAACAGAACTGGGACAAAGACGTCTTCGTGTACTTTACTGATGGAGACTCAGAGCCTAAAAAGGTAAACCTTTCTTACTACCTGTCTGGTCTAAAGACTTCTGATCCAGCGACCACGGGAACCCCAGCCACCAACTACCTTAGTAGCTGGTCTGCTACGGCAGAGGACTATTCTGAAAACGACGTAGTCCTTGCTACCCCTAGGACACCTCTTAAGCCTATACTTTTTGAGTTTGGAAATGACACCACAGCGAGGTCTTCTAACTTCAAGAACATCCCAGGGTTCCAGTTCTCATACCAGTACGTATACAGGGATGGTACCGAGAGCGCTATGTCCCCTTACTCTGATGTAGCCTTCCCCCCTTCTGTGCTTCAGCAGGGCAACCAGCCAGCACCAGACCATAACGAGTACAATCAGTGTACGCTTGATGTCGTAGGGGCTTACACAAAAGAATGGCCCTCTACTCAGGTAGAGAAGATAAGGATTATGGCAAGGCAGGGCAATGTAGGCAGGTTCTTCATCATAGATGAGGTGCTTCCCTATGTAGACTCTCCTAACTGGACGTCATTGACTTATAGTTCTGGCAGCTCAAGAGGTCAGTACGTGTTTAAGAATGATAGTGTAGTAAGTGCTGTAAGCAAAGAAGAGGAGGCGAAGCAGTTCAACAACCTACCTAGAAAGGCTAAGGCTCAGACTGTACAACAAAATAGACTCTTCTATGGCAACTATGTCGACGGATACGACGGCCTCCCAGACGTCAGTGTTACGTCGAGCGTAACGTACAGGGAGAGAAAAGAAGAGGGTAGAAGCGGAGGTCTGTCTATTGAGCCAGCTGTATACCACGGCCCGAAGGCCAGCAGAAAGTGGGGTACGCCTGCAGAACAAAACGTAAACCAGGGCGGAGGAGCTGTAAAAGATCCTGATCTTGCTCCTGGGCATTCTTACGGCGATGGAGCGGATGAGTTTCAGTTTACTGGGGCCGTAAATAAGTCTATAGGATTTAGAATCAACACAGAGGGGCTTTCCGACTTCTATGAGAGCGGATCTGAGGTTACCATAAACATTGGGCTTCTTCCAAACAATAACTTTCACGTATACGAAGCTAGGGGGTCTTATCACGGATCAAGGCACCTTACCCATAGGACGGGTCATAAGGGTACTGTAAACTCTTCTAATGGAAACCCCGATGGTCCTCTTAACTTTGAGGCTGGGTTGATGCAGACTAAGGCGGAGGCTGGAGATAAGTTCCTTAGGTCAAGGCATCAATCAGACTGGGCTCCAAACAACGGTGGCAAAAGGTGGACCTTTAGGACCAATGCCGCTGGACCGTCTTACTTCGGAAAGAACGCAGGTGTAGGTCAGCGCATGTTTGATAATGCACAGACTCTTGGTATTACTTATGGCTCGGGAGATAATTACTTCTTTTGGCACGACCATACAACTCACAGACTCCAGGACCAGATTATTGTGCCCAACCCCACCCAGTTGATTTATGGGTATGAAACTTCAGGGCCTCAGCCCCGAAAGGCCTTCTATGGTACTTCGGCTGCCAACCCACTTATCTTCAAGGGGGAGAAGCTTTTGTTCTCTATAACTGTAAAAACCTTGCAGGATGTGTCTGGGGCTAGGTCAAAGATATCCAAGGCTATATATGATGGCTTGGTGGGGGGAGCTACGAACCTTCGTACAGAGCTAGCGTCTGATCTTTCGATAACAGCTGTAGAGAGGGTGTGTGAGGTAGAGTACGACCTTGGTCTCACCAACGGAAAAACCATAGCTCCAGGAGGCAGCCTTTCCGACCTTGTGTGTGGTCTTAAAGTAGCCAAAAAGGTCATTAATAGTGTTACTTCTAGCGTCTTAGCAGACGAAATATACGGAGCTGGGGCTGCCAGCGGTGGTGGCGCATATGATGCCCTTGAGGACGCTAATGGCTTTACTAGAACTTGCCAGTCGTACTCCGCGCCTGACGGATACTTTATTCTCAACAAAGCCAAAGTAGAGTTCTACATAGAGCCTACCATTTCGGGCAATAACTTTGTCAACGAAGACAACGACGGTGACGACTTCCCTATGCTTAAGATAGCTATGGGAACTGTAAAAGAAGCAGATGTCTGGACTTGTATAAAGCCTCTTACTGACCCTAATGGTGGGTGGACAGCCTTAGACCCAGCGGCGGTAAGAGCCAATCAGTGGACACCTATAAAGGACTGGGTTCCAGGAAGTTTGGGTGACATTTTCACTCCGTGGTTTGGGCAGGGTCAGCAAACGATAGACGATTACGCAAGAACTACCAACGCTGGCAACGCATCATACACGAATCCTTTTTGGCGCAAATACTACAAGGGGATAAGGCCAGCAGGTGGTGCCGACTTCGCGGGACCCGCCTGTCAGATAGGATACCTTGGTGGCTATGACGGAAGACCCACGAGGCTTCTCAGCGCTGCCAATCTTGAATCTTTTTGCAGAACCAGAACCAGAACTGACGCTGACGCAAAGGCTTCTTTTAACGGAGACCAGTGGTCTCAGTCTCTTAGTAGTGTCTCTCTGCTTGACGGACAGTGTGGTCCAGGCGCTGTAGCCAAAGGCCAGCTTCTATCCTTCAACGAAAGAGAAAACCATTTCAGAGGGTCCGTAGGGTACAGGTGTGATATATTCGCTAGTGATAGGCTTAGAGATGTATGGTCAACGCGGGAGGCTTATGACCCTCCTGGTGACGGTCAAGCGGGCTTTGATCTTGATAATGAAGGAGCTATAGACTGGGATGGATCCTACGACGACTCAGGAAACACCTCTATATCTAACAACTACTACCCTAGAGAGTCCCCTAGGTATGGCAGGTCCTTCTCTTATGGTCTGGCTACTTTTAACGGATACAACGAAGACGCAGGGAACTACAACAAGCGCTGGCCTAGACTTACTCAGTCCTCAAGGGAAGCGGTGGGTATCGCTGGCACAAATAGAAACGCTATCGCGTACTTCTCTGGTCCTTTCTGGACTGGAGATATAAGGATGAACCCCGCCCCAGGGGCTTTTGGCTCTATTGGAGAAGAGAAGGCTAAGTATGACGCCACAACTATACTTCCGTATTTGGAGTTTAATTTCGACAAGGCAGGTGAGTTTGGTCAAGAGTGGCCCTCGTGGGGCGATCCATTCCAAATACAGGGAAGGTATCCGTTCCCTAAGCTCGACGAGAATAACGATATGCAGGAGGGTGTTTCTTCTTTTGACTTTAGAGGAAACCCAGCAGCCCTAGACAACCAAGGCACGAGCTTTAACACCGTTAGTTCTTTAAGTGGGCTTTCTGACTATATGTCATTTAAGTCTGGGGCTTCCCATAGCTTCGGTGTCGTGTACTACGACGAAAGAGGCCGCCATGGGTTTGTCAATCCGATACCCGATGTTTATGTTGCAGGCTACGGAGATATAGAGAGAGGTGCTTCAGGAAAGGGTGCAGCCGAGATATCTATATCGTTAGAGCACGAGGCTCCTTCATGGGCCAAGAACTGGAAGATAGTCTATGGCGGTAACAGCGGTGTATCTGATTTCACTCAATACTTCTCTGGCGGTGCCTTTGTAAGAACTTCAGAGGTTGAGGAAAACCAAACACAGAATATATATGTGTCTCTCAACTACCTGCAAAACCACCCTATATCATACGTAAGCTCTTTCGGTGCTAGACCTGCGGCAGGAGGCCTTGATATGTACAGGTTCCAGGCTGGAGACAGGCTTAAGGTTCTTTCTTTTGCTACTGGAGGTCCTGATACCGCTCGTCAATATCCAGACGGATACGAGTTTGAGGTCGTAGATTATGTCCTTTTGGGGCAAGATCAAAACCCATTCATTGAGAGCGATCCCGACGCTGTAGCTGACGAAAGGCATAAGGGTGCGTTCCTTGTTCTTAAGGACAACTACAAAGCCAACGGGTTTACATACTCTGACGTGAAGTCTGGCATCCACAACTGGGGTGACAACGCTATGATTGAGGTTTACTCTCCAGCCAAGCTTAAGGACGACGAGGAGAAGATCTATTACGAGATTGGAGACACCTACGACGTGCTTTACAACGGCGACCCCGTCGCTGGCGGAGCATCCTACGTCCACTCTCCCGCTACGGTGACTCTTAGGAAGGGTGACGTCTTTTTCAGAAAAGTTCCTGTCAATGCAAGGGAGGTGCAAGAGCCTCAAAACGAAGGAGAGTTTTCATCTTCTGCTGGCTTTAAAGACTTGCTTGTCAATACTTTAGACGATCAAAACGTCAATGGATCGAAGCCCAAGTTTAGAGAATACTACTGCGAGACTAAGGCTGCAAATGACACCTTCCCCTCAGACTCTATAAACAGAGGAAGGCCTAACTTCTATCTGCCAGAAGCCGCAGAGACATTTAGGGACGCCACCATTACTTATTCTGACCTGTCAAATCCAGGTGGCAATAAGATGAATTACGGTTCGTTTAATCCTTCTCTTGCCAACTTCAAGGATCTAAGAGAAGAGTTCGGCCCTATTCAGTCTATCGAGAATATGGGTGACGACATCTTTGTCATTCAGTCGGACAGATGCACTACTGTTCCAGTCAACAGAAACATTATACAGAGTGCCGACGGAAATACACAACTCACAACATCTACAAATGTTTTGGGTGCGGCATACGTATACGCTACAGATGCTGGTTGTGACTTTAACCCAGAGTCTATTGCTGTAGTAGACGGTGTAATATACTTCGCCCACAAGTCTATGGGTAAGGTCTTTAGATACAACCAAGGCAGCGGCATAGAAGAAATTTCGGACCGCAAGACGGCTTCTTTCTTTAGAGACACCTTCGAGAAGGCTATTGCTAATTCTGAAGAATACAACGCCGAGGACGTAAGGGTTGTAGGGGGATATGATCCAAAGAATGATGAATACATCATTACAATTATAGACCCAGGCCAAGGGTATGAGTATCCAGCCACCGACGTTCTTGGGTGTACAGACCCAGCAGCTTCTAACTATGACGCAGCTGCGACCATCGACAAGGGGGGGTGTCTATACGATGAAGTTGTCTTTGGGTGTACAGACCCAAGCGCTACGAATTACATCTCCTCGGCAACGGTGGACGACGGAAGCTGTGCGTACATTGGCAATCCAGATCCACCCGACACGTACACCACATACGATGTAGTCTTCACTGATGACCTCTCTGAGGGTAATTCAATCGTTGTTGATGTAAATGCAGATTACGATCCAGTAACTCAGGAGTCAACTCTTCTGTGGAGCGCCGTGGACGGACTTTCAATAACCGTTGATAGTATTTCAGACAGCACCAGCACTGGCCTTCATTACCTCACCTCTAAGTTTACCTCTAACCTTGTCGACGCAGCTCTGGACCCCGACCCTGACGCAAACTTTACCGTTAGGGCCTACCTCCCTTACACGATATTAAACTCGGACTCAGGGCTTAGGATGTGGTCTGCTGCTTTGTACAACGCTAGCAACAATACCGTTACGGCTTCGCCAGGGCTTTCTGCTCTAGAGATAGCTACTTTTAGCGGATTTAATGGCAATCAGGTACCTGCTCAAAACGGAGCGGTAGAGTTCTATGTAACGCTACCTTCTGACGGCTTTGTAGCTGATGGTGCTACTTACGCCCCCGCTGTAAACTACAGCGTGTTTTCGAGCAATGTCTTAGACGGCGACGCAACGATACAGACGAGCCTAGAGATAGAAGTCATCGACAACTTGGCCAACGCTACGAACGGAGTCAGAAGGTCTATAAATCTAGTTGCAGAAAGAAGAGGTCCATCAGGAGAAACCACCTACGCAAAGGAGATCTCTATTCCTATCACAATAAATATCAACACAACCACCCTTGATGTTGCGGGATGTACGGACTCAAAGTCTTGCAACTACAACCCTATAGCCAATGTCGACGACGGCAGCTGCTTGGCCTTCTACCAAGCTTGTGACTTGGAGGGTGCATGTAACTATCAGACACCGTATGTTTTTGATGATGGTTTGGGGGAATTTGTTGTAAACGATAAAATTACATTTGATCCTAGCTCTACTTGCTACTCTGCAAACGAAAGCCTTTGTGATTTTGGGTGTTATGGATGTATGGACGTAACCGCAGACAACTTCGATGCTGACGCGACCATCGACAATGGCTTTTGCGTGTACTCTACTTGTCCTATTCCAGCGGAGGTTTTGTGTGGGATGTCTGAGTATTTTGACAACGGTGTCCCCCCAGATGGGGTTATAACGTACCCAGAGATTTACGGATGGGTTAGCGATAACCTTCAGCTACAAAATGTGCCATACTCCAACATTGGGTCTTATATGTCAGCCTATGCTAACAGCCAATGGGCTGACTGGAACGAGGGCTGCACATCGACGCTAAGAGACGTCATAAACTACATAAAAGACAACTGCGGACCAGAAGGCATCTTTGGCCCCTCTAGCGAACAAGACGGTGGCGGTGGTGCTTTGGGCAGATTTGACGACCCACTCGCTGGTGCTGACTTTGATGGCGGTGGAGACCCTCCTTTCGAAGGCGAATGTGCGATTACTGGCGCTCAGGTAGTTTCTTACGCTTTGATGTGGTGGATTTCTCAAAAGTACGCTGCTGAAAATCAGACTGGTGACACTACCCTTGGGTCTACTACTAATTTTGTTACTGTAAACTTCTGGGTTGACGGCGTTAGCAGCGTGCCAGATTTCTTTTGCTTGGGAGATCAGATTGCAGGCTGCACAGATGAAGCTGCTTGCAACTACGACGCAACGGCTAATTTTGACAATGGCACATGCCAATACCCTGAAGTGTATTACGATTGCGAGGGCAACTGCATCAACGATGCCGATGGCGACGGCGTTTGCGACGAATTGGAAGTGCTTGGTTGCACCGACGAGACGGCTTGCAACTACGATGATCAAGCCACGAACGACAACTCTAGCTGCCAGTATGTTGACGCCTGTGGCGTTTGCGACGGCCCTGCTGTTGAAGGCGATATCTGCACTGGATGTCTGGACCCAGACGCTTGCAACTATGAGCCTCTTGCTCTTACAAATGATTACTCTGCATGCGACTTTGAGTCTTGTGCAGGTTGCATGGATGAAGCGGCTTGTAACTATGATTCCCTTGCAACTTTTCAGCCCAACATAGAAGCATGTGATTTCATCACTTGCTACGGATGCACGTCCCCAACGGCAATTAACTACAACGACGCAGCAACCATTGATGACGGATCGTGTGTTGAAGCTATTTTAGGCTGCACAGACCAAACAGCATGCAACTATGATGCGCAGGCCAACACCGATGACGGAAGCTGTGATTATGCTGCTTGCAGAGGTTGCACCGACTCTGACGCATGCAACTACAATGCAGCCGCCACGTTGGACGATGGATCTTGCGAGTTTACGTCTTGCCTGGGTTGTACGAATACTATTGCCTGCAACTACAACCCCGCTGCCACGATCGACGACGGGTCTTGTGATTTAACATCTTGCACAGGGTGTTTGGACGCCAACGCTTGCAACTATGATGCGTCCGCCGAGCTCAGCGACCCTTCGTCATGCGTGTACCCTGAGTACTGTCCCGCAGTAGATGCAAATACGTGCCCCCTTTGGACTACTGGTTCCTACCAAGACGTTCAAGGGACGTTTGGACTAAGCATTGACCCAGCAGTCGCAGGCCAAGATTTTTATATAGGTCCTAACTACAATATGCAAGGGAATCCAGTTATTTTTTATGGATACAACACTGCTGGGTTTGATATATACGGAAACACTATTGATGAAGATAGCGGATGCCGTGGTGGATGTACGGACCCATTGGCCTGCAACTACGATGAGACGGCCACTCAAGAAGACGACTCTTGCGCAGTGATTGACGAGTGTGATAAGTGCGGTGGCGGCGGCATCCCTGCTGGCGACTGCGACTGTGACGGCAACGTCCTTGACGAGTGTGGTGTATGCGGTGGCGACGGTATCGCTGATGACGCTTGCGACTGTCAGGGAAATCTAATTGGAAGCTCCGACTGTCAGGGCTGCATGGATGAATCGGCAACCAACTACAACCCAAACGTACTCCTTGATTGCTCTGGGGGCACCCCAGGCGCGGATGGAGGTGATAACAGCTGCTGCCTATACTTCAGCGAATGCCTTGGCGCAAATGTATCAGCTCAAGCTGCAAGCACATGCCTCGAAGGATGCACTGATTCAGGCGCATGCAACTACGACCCAGCCGCCACCCCTGACAACGTGATTGCGTCTAGCTCATGTGTCTTCCCTACGTTTTGCGAGACGGGCGAACAGGTTTGCTTGGATGGTAGTACAAATGGATTCCTGGAATCATGTCCAGACCCTGACCCCAACTACTGTCAGTGCGGGGATGAATTGGCGATCAACTACAATCCTTTGGTCACGACCACTACACAGCAAAACCTAAAAAACTGTCTTGAGGTAATAGTAAGTGAGGACGACGGAGTGTATGTTAAGGATTTTGCAGGAAACTTTATAGACTTTCCAGTCTCACCAGACAACCCTGTCACCGTAGAAGGGTCAGCTATTACAGCAGGAGGGTTTAATTACAACTTTACAGGTGCCTCAACGGCTGATCAGATATTAAATGGGTTTTTAGACGAGCAGACGGCCAATGCATCTATTCCTCCGTTGCTAGCCGCACTAGGCTTCACAGCCAATGGCGGGCCTAAAAACTGCAAAGGCGACTGCACTCAGGCCGACGTCATGGAAGAAAACTTCCCTAACTACGTCCCTTGTCCTGCTGACTTGAACGGCGATGGCAACGTCTCTACAGCTGACTTGCTTGAATTCTTGACGGCATTTGGGCAGACATGTCCAGGCGTTGACCCATGCGACGAGTTACAGGACAACTACTTTGGGTCTCAAATCACTTCTTGTCCTGCGGATCTTAACGAAGATGGTTCAGTTTCTACAGCTGACTTGCTCGAATTCTTGGTGGCATTTGGGCAGGTTTGTGGGGAGGAGGACGCTGCTGGACGAAAGAGGTACACAGCAGAAGGAAGGAGTAGATGCGCCAACGCTTGCAACATTTACGACTCAATCGTAAACAACGTAGGCCTGGTGGTTACAGAAAGGCAAGTTGCAGAAGCCTTGGGATGCTCTTACACACCATGTTATATAAAGTAAACGATGTCTACAGGAACAACCATAGCGTTTTCTCACAAAGGTGGGTACTGGAAGTCTAGATACAGCTTTGCACCTAGGTGTTACTTCTATATAGGCAATGAGATGTACTCGTCTCCTGGGGCTTTAAGCACCGCCGCATCCGCAGAAAGCATAGGCTGGAAGCATAACTCTAAGACGTCAGTAAGAAACACGTTCTATGGCGATTACTACGACTCTAGCCTCACCATCGTATCAAACTACAACCCTTCTCAGGTAAAGGTCTTCAACGCTATATCTGTAGAATCTAACTACGGATCTTGGAAGACAAAGCTTGAGACCAATGTTTCTGGTGGTGTAGCTAGGCTGGACAACGACTACCAGCAGACAAATATCAACCCAGCGAATTGGAAAAGAAAGGAATCAGTATCCTACAAGAGTATTCCTAGGTCTGCCAAAAACTCTTACTCTAACATATTCTTTGTTGGTAAGATGAACGGTTCTCCCTCACTAGGGTCTTCTGTATCTATAGCTGAATCTTCTGAGGCCTTTCCTATCGGTCAGGGCTCTATGGTTGTATTTGGAAACGAGGATGGCATCCTGTACGCTTTCTGGAGGACGTCTACATACGACACCGATGGCGGCTGGGCTAAGTGGAGCCCGAATCTAGTTCTTCCCGCCCAGGACCTTGACGATGCGGTATGGCCGTTTCACTCTCCAGGGGTTGTGATATCTAGCTACTCTGCAACAGATGGCAACCACCAGATAACGCTAGAAGTAGCAGACGACATAGGTGACCCCGCTTCTCTTGAGGATGCATTTGCAGGGGTTGACTTTAACGAGTTTAAATATCTGTATATTGCATCCGACCCTAGAATCAATGGCGATCAGATGCGAGGCAACTACCTTAAGATATCCCTTGAGACCGACGGCATTAGCTCCTTTACAGACAGAAGCGATGACATCGTGAATGTTGACGATATGGAGCTTTACGCGGTAAACGTTGATTTCATAAACTCAGGGCTTAACCATGGTTTAGGTCAAAATTCTTAACTTTACGTCATGAACAATAGTAAAAAGTACAAAAAGTATCAGAACGGAGGCGGGTTGCAGGGGGCTCTTACTGGTGTTCAACAAGGGGCTGGAGGGACAGACATTTTAGGTAATGCTTTGCCAGGTATGATTCCTGGAGGCGGCATTATAAGTGGAGGAGCGGACATACTCGGAGGTATAGGAGATATTATCTCTGCTGGTCAGGATATTAAAAGGGCCAAGAAGCAAAGAAAGAAAGCCAGCGGTCAGATAAAGGACTTCTACGAGGCAGAGGGTAAGGGCAAGTATGACTTCCTTACATCGCAGGCACAGAGGGATCTAGCTACAGCAGGCATTAGAAAGACAGATCAGAGTCAGATGGCTAGCAACCTTGCTACATCTCTTGGTGCTATGTCTTCTGACCCTAGAGCGCTTTTGGGTGGTGCTGCAGGCCTTCAAATGGCAGCCGATAAGTCTGCTCTAGCCGCGCAGCAAACAGACGTAAACAGAGAGCTTGCAGCAAAGACTAGACTTGCTGGTCAAGAACAGCGTACACTAGACCAAAACAGAAGCCTTGACAGGGCTCTTGGGATGCGTCAGCTGGGTCAGGCAGAACAAGCTAAAGCTCAGGCTATACAGAACGCAGAGGCGGCCCGTCAGGCGAGAAGAGAAGGCATTGGTAATGTCGTTAAGGGTGTGGCCAACGTGGGCATCGGTATTGCTTCTGGAGGGGCGCTCAGCCTTCCTGGGGGTGGTGGAGGTGGCGGAGGCGCCGCGACTAGGTCGCTTCAGGATCAGAATACGCAGAACACTCTTCTTGCTCCGCAAGGGGGCACTGGTGTTGGGAGCCTTGGCTATCAAGACGCTTTGCAACAAGAGCTCGACGGCTACGGCAATCAAGAAGAAGGGGGTAGAATCCCATACATGCAAGAGGGTGGTCAGATGCCAGAGCCTGAAGGCGGAGGTGGTGACCTTCTCTCAAGGCTGTTGGGGGCGGCAGAAGGGAGGAATATGGACAAGACTCCTGGGGAGTTTAGCCATGAAGAAAACCCCATTCACATGGTTGATGATAGTGGAAACAAGGTAGGAGAGGCTACAGGGGGAGAGTACATCCTCAACCCCACTCAGGCAGAGGAGATCGACAAAGTACAACAAGGGATATCAGAAAAGGTAGAAACTGGTAAGAAGCCATCAAGACAGGAGCTTATGCTTTTGTATAAAGCTGTTCGTGGTGTATTTTCACAACCACAATTTGACGAAGCGTAATGGCTAACGGTTATACTTATGTGGCTCCGCGCCAGCAGGGGAGGACATTCTCTGACATGGTTTCGGACCAGAAGGCTATCATTCAGAAGCAACAGGCTGAGAATGTAGCTAATCAGGTAGCGTCTCAGAGACAGAAAGCTCAATTTCAGTACAAGCAGCTAGAGAAGATTTACGGCTTTGATGTAAACGGATGGAGTCAAGACACCATTGATGGGTTTAAGACCCGTCAGGACTTTATCTCCAACAAGCTTAAGACTGGAGAGTACGAAGACGTTGCGTCGCTTATTCAGGACGTAGGGGAGCTCAGCTCATTGCACTCTATGGGTGCCTCTGATGCACAGATAAACCAACAAGGGGAGGCTGACTACTTGGGATGGGAGACGGGCACAAAGGACTGGACTCAAGAGGGAACCGAGTTTGTGGGTAGCGCAGAAGACAGGCAGTCAAGAAACTCTTTCTCTAGAGGAGGCTCAAGGCTTGCAAATCAAAAAGTTATAGACGGAAGAAGTGTTGGTATGTATGTCGGCCTTGACGGCAAGACTATGGAGGACACTATGCTTGAAACCGACCCCTCCCTTCGCAGAGAAGAGGACGAGGCTGGAAATGTATTTCTCATCAGCGGTGATGGAGGAAGGACTCAAGTTGGGGGTGACGCATTTAGCAACCCCATGGTAGGCAATCAGTCCGTATGGTCTCCTACTGCTCGTGCACTTGGTGACGTCGGTGTTGATTCCTTTGCTTTTGAGCTTCACGGAGACGTCATTGACAGTGTAAGGGGTCAAGAAGTCCCTATGTCAAGGAAGAGGGAGATTGTGCAAGTTGCGCTTGAGAGCACGTTTAACAACGGCCACGCCACAGTAAATCAGAAAAGAATGATGCAGTCTGCTATTGCTCACTGGCAAGACCGCAACAATCAGCAATGGAATGGAGACAATGCTGGGGTAGATATTGATGGCCTTGGCCCAAGAGACAGGTATGTTAAAGACGCATTGGACATGGCGGACCTAGACCAGAAGAAGCCACAAACGCAGCCTAGAGCGCCTAGAAGCGCCACTAGTTTTGAAACACTGCAGTCTAACATTAAAAGGGGCCCAATGCAGGCCTATGATACCAGAGATGGTGGTGCCGCTATGGAAAGCGTAAATCCAGATCTGTTTAAGCAATACATTCAAAACGAGGAAACAGGAGAGACAATTCTAAACCCAGACTATCTTGGACTATCGCAAGTTGTTGCGGCCTCAATACCCCTTGGATCAAAAACGGTTAGGTTTAGTCCAAGTGGCACCGAAGGTCAAGAGCTAAAAATAGACGAGGTACAGGTAATGAAGAATGGAGACGCTGTCATTAAGTTTAAGACGCCAACGGGAATGAACGAGGATGACGTTAGGGCGATCTTTAGAACCTCAGGGGATGAATCAGCCCCTCCAGTTGAGATAGTGGCTCTTGCTAGCGGTGAGTACGCATACAGAATCAGCAATTTCAGTCAAACCTCAGACTTTGCTCGCCTCAGTCAGGCGGTGGACGAAGCATTCCCGCCGCTAGTTGTGGATGGGAGGCCTCAACCTGGAGTACTAAGACAAGAGTATAAGAATCTTACTAAATGAACGAAGAACTACAGCAGACCATTGACCGCCTGAGAGAGCGCGGTCTGACGGACATGGAGATCTCAAGCATACTTTCCAACACTGGAGAGTACGGTTCTGACTCTAGCGTAATCAATTACGTAGTAGAGGATTACAATAAAAAAAAAAGACAAACGGCAGGTACGGCCTCTCCTTTGGGCGATGGTTCCTTGGAGTCGAAGTTGTCAGAGATACGTACCCCCGAGGCAGCAAGTCTCGGCTCAATGCTGTCTTCTACAAGACCTGAGCAACCCTCAGAGCCCGAGTTAGAGAGCGCAGAGTCTATTCAGGACAGGCTTATGCGCGAGGCGCGTCAGAAGCCTTTTGGTGACGCAGGCGTTAGCGCAAGTGACGCAGGAGAGGCCATGTCCGAAACGGATCTTGTTGATAGGTTGAAGGCTGAACTTTCGAGGAGAGATCCAAATCAATCCACAAACCTTACCTCTCAGTTTGCCACGGATGACGATAAGGCCATGGAGATGGCTTTAGGTGTGGCTAGGCAAGACAAGGATGGCATGGCGCGTGGGTACAACATGCGCCAATACGGATACTCTGATGAAGCCATTAAGACCGCAGAGGAGATAAACAAAATTAGAGATAAAAGGCTGAGAGATCAGCAGTTAGCTGGTGCTGCTGCGCAGAGAGAGGACATAAAGTTGAGGCCTGAATCAAAGGTAAATCTTCCAGGATGGGCTAATGCAACCATTAGTGTTCTGGAATCTGCTATGTCCACAAACCCTGCAGCAGCTCAAAGGTCAAAGGTCTTAATTACGGAAAACCTAGAGGATATCTACAGAGGTGGAGGTTCAGGATTCCAATTAGGCCAAGGGGTTCCAGATGTTATCTCGGCCTTCACCAAAGGTAATGACGATTTGCCTGATGAACTAATTGATGGCATTGTTTCATCTATGCAAGCAGGAGGTCCTTCAGATGAGCTTAGAGAGGCTGATGCAAGAGCGCTGGAACTAGGTGGTGATACTTTTGCTTTTTTCCAAGCTATTTGGGAAAGCAGGTCTCCTGCATCCGTTATCACCGAGATGTTGGCTAGCTCATTTTCTATGCTTGGAAATGAAGCCTCCTTAAAGGCTGGGGTAGGGGCTTTGACTGCTAGCACCGCACGGGGCCTTCTTCAGGGCGCGGCTACGGGGAATCCATTGGGAGTGGTTTACGGGGGGGTCAAGGGCTTAGCTCAAGGAATCCCTTACGCCATGAGTGTTGCTTCTACTACAGCCGCTACTGGTGTAATGTTTATGGATTTTGTTTCAGAAGAACTGGCAAAACAAGGGAAGGAGGTTAACAGGGAGAACGTTAGAGACATCATAGAGAACGACGAGCTATTCAATAGGTTTAGGTCCGAATCTTTAAAGTACGGAGGTACACTAGGGTCTATAGACATTGTTACAGCAAAGATGGCCTCGGCTGTGGGCGCAAAGATTATAGGCAGGGGTATGCGCGGAACAGGCGCCACAACACAGATGGTCGGTGAAGGCCTTGGTGGTGCTGAGGCGGAGAGGCTTGCACAAAAATCCATCGGAAGAGAAGTGTCTGGATTTGAGTATGGAGCAGAGTTTATTTCACAGGTGGCACTGGGTGCACCAGGTGCATTTGGAAATATCGTTAAAGGTGCTCTTGGTAAGCCACTGGTAAAAGGGTCTTATAAGATAAACAATGAGACCGTATCTAGGGATGCCATGCTAAGGCAGGTGTCTATGACGCCAGACGGCGATGTGTCTAAGGTCAACTTTGAGGTAAAGAATGACGCATCCTTGCAGGACCTTATTGACGCTAAGAGAAAAAGGCATCAGATAAGAGAAAGCCTTCCCGACAACTTGAGCGACTCTCAACGAGAGGCCTTGGTCGATCTTGAGCTTCAGAAGACTATGATGGGTGCCACAGACACCGAGTCTGCCAAGAGAAAGATGGATGACATCAACTCTAAAATCAAAGAGATTCTAGACGGCAAGCCTGAAGAAAAGGTTCAGGAAGACACCAAGGAAGAGGTGGCGGAGAAGGTAGAGGAGGATGTCCAAGAAGAAGCGCAAGAGGAGGTAAAAGAAGAGGTGGCACCAGACGTCGAGGTACAGGTGAACGGAGAGGCGTACAAGGTTGTTACAGACCCAGAGACAGGAAAGGTTTCTGAGGTTGTAAGGGTATCCACAAACAGAAAGGCTAAGGCGGGTAGCAAGAACTACAAGGCAGCAGAAGCAGCAGCTAAGAAGCTGACCAAGAAGAAGAAGGGTAAGCCTGCAAAGTCAAAGAAAGAAGAGGTCGAGATTAGCGAGGAAGAGGCTTTGATGCAGGAGTTTGAAGCTCAGAAAGACAAAAGGAGCTTTGAGGTTGCAGAGCCTGGAGAGGTAAAGCCGTCAATGGGTGTGTCTACAGAAGGCGCTAAACTACTTAACGCCCTTTCAAGGGCCTTTGGTGCCAAGGTGGTCGTTCATGCAAACCTTGAGTCAATAGCCGCTACTTCTTTGCCCGCGTATCAGGCTCAAAAGCAAGGTAAAAAAGCGCTTGGATTCTTTAGAGATAACGAGGGTACTGTTCACATTCATGACGACGGGACGGAGCAGGCTAGAAAGACCATGGTGCATGAGTTTCTTCATGCGGAAAATGCCAACAACCCTGAGTTCATGAAGAGCATATTTGATGTCCTTCAGAATAGAGCCAAGTCTGATACTAGTATAGCTGAGATTATAGCTAATGTAAGAAAGAACTACGAGGGCGTTAGCGGTTATGACGAGGCATCCCTTATGGACGAGGTTGTTGCTACGTTTGGAGAAGAAGCTCAGGCAAGGAACTATGACAGCAACATATTTGGCGACATAAGGAGACTGGTCAACTCTTTCGTTGACAAATTGCCCATCCCCGATGATGTAAAAGAAAGGCTTAGAATAAACAGCAACGACGAGGTTGTTCAGTACCTAGAGGGTGTCGCAAGGGCCAAGAGAGGTATCGCTAGACCAGGAAACAAGAAAGCTGTGCCTGGGTCAGAAAGAGCTGCTGATATGATGTCCCTTCAGCCTCATACAAAGTTTGCTAGAGATCGTTCTATATTCATAAAGAACATGCTCGATCAGGCAAAGAAGGATGGGGTTTTGAATGACTTCGTTATCAGCAAGTACACCGACAGGATAAAGAAGTTCTTTAACTCATACCAGAAGCACGGCAAGAATAATCACCTTGATGCTTTGGTGGGGCTAGATGCACAGCTGTCATCATTCCTTACAAGGCGATACAAGGAAGAAGGGAAGAGGTTTAATCCAGGACCAAGAAACTCCCCCGACAAGCTTAAGATTGCAGACGACATTCAAGCGGTAAGAAAGAAGAGAGAAGAGGGTAAGCTTAATGAGATGAACGTCACTAGAGACGGAAGAGTTAAGTGTGATGTTGCAGGAGGGTGCTACAATAGCAAGCAAGCTCAAGTCCAGAGGGCTATCTCTGAAACAACAAAGCCATACATCTCTCCAGATATGACTCGTGAGCAGAAGGTTCAGGCTTTCGCTACGGCTATAACAAATGATGTGATGTCTGCATTAGAGCACCTTAAAGAGTCCTTTGCTCGCGGCACAAGCCTTTACCCTGACTTTCAAACTGAGTTCCCAAAAGCTCTTGACAAGATTTCTGATACGGGTGCAGTGCGAAAAACGTCAGAGATTTTAGGGCTTCTTGCGGCAGTAACATCGAATGGAGTCAACACTACGGACAACGTAACCAGTGTTCAAAAGATAATAAACTCTATTGCAAGGGTTGGAAGAGTAACACAGACTGTCAGAGACGGGCTCACTGGTAGAACGGCAGTTAGGAGGGCAGTCGAGTCAATAGACCTTTTGCTTGAGCACAAATTTTTCCAAGGAGAAACCATTCAGGAGACTTTATACAACATCAGCACCTGGATGAACGAGGTAAAGACTATTGGCGAGTTCTCGGACGAGATGAGAGCAAATCCAATGGATCCTAGGTTTGCGTATGCTAGGGACAAGGATGGAAATTTAAGCGCTTTAAGAGCTTTTAACATGAACCAAGAGGTTCCAAGGTCAGCCATGATGTTTGGGCCAAAGATTGGGTTGTTTGCCGCAGCTCTTAATGGAAATGGGGATATCATTATTCATGACTCATGGATCGAGAGGTACAGAAGAAGGATTTTTGGAGAGATGCAGACCCCGCTGTCTGTAGATGAGTTTAATAACTGGAAGGCTGAGAGCGGGTCTAAGTACAGATCTAATGCTAGCGCAGTAGAGGACCTTCAGAGAACTTACTCTACAGCTTACGGCAAGAAGAAGTATGGTAAGCCTCGCACACCTAAGGAGGCCCTTGCTCTTAAGCTTGGCCAGAGGGTATTTGGTAAGATAGATGATGCAGTCAAAAAGTCTGATAGGCAGATTATGATTGACGCCGTAAACATTGCCAGAGAAGCCCTGGCAGAAAAGGGACAAGATCTTGATGCCGCAACAATCGGTCAGGTGCTATTCTTTTCTGAGCATGCTTTGTATTCCGAAGCTGGGATAAACAACCCGCATACATCTCTGTACTCAGAAGCAGCTCAGAAGAAAGCTGACGCCCTAGACAGAGTAAAGGCCCCAGACTTGCTTAAGCTTGAAGAGGAGTCTAAGGCAGATCAAAGACAGAAGAACAATCCTTTCGAAGGCAGGAAGGTTACGGGCATCTGGTACGGCGTGTCTAGAGGCGGCTACAGAAAGGACGTGGTAGTTGACATCGACCCTACCAGCTACTACGAGTACATGAAGTGGCACAACAGGATGACGGGTAACGGAAGCGTACCATTCGATGAGATTCATTCCAGTGACCTGAAGTACCTCGCGTCAATGTTCCAAGAGCTCAAGCCTGGAGAGACATACGAGCCCAAGGCAGGTGACTTCCAGAGACCAGAGAAGCCATCAAAGCCCTTCATGGACAAGGACACCATGACGCCAAAGGAGATGAAGGCAGCTGTTCTCAACTTCAGAGGCATCGGTACAGAACGATTCCTTACTCCCAAGCAGGACAAGCTCAAGCTAGAGGAGCCTGTGGAGAACATCGGAGACATGCAGCTTCTGTTTGCTTTCGACGATATGCACAACAGCACTGCGTCTATAAACGACGACTCCAAAGAAATGACCATCCAGGACACAATGGAAAGGTCTCGCCTTGACGCAGAGGAGTCTCCTTTGTTTAGGTTTAGAGAGCGCGAAGAGGCGCTGAGGATAAAAGACGGAATGCTTAGCGAGGAGGTGGCTGAAGTTGCTTTAGCAAATGACGCTACATCGGTTCGCATCATGAGCAAGAATGTAAACTTGTCAGAGGGCGAAAAGGTGGGCGTAAGGCTGAACCTCAACGTAAGAAAGAACACAGGTGTTCCTGTGCAGACTATACACAGAAAGTCAGCTACTGGAGAGGCCCTTAGGTATGCACCAGTTGTTGAGGTAAAGAACGCTAAGTTCTATGTAAATCAGTCTGCTAGGGAAAAAATTACTACGTTCCAAGACAACAAGTTTCCTATGGCTAGTGTAGACGGAGACTTCTCCTCGAACACCATGGAGGACATAGACTTTGATGGGATCAGAATTAAGTTCAATCCATTCAAGTCAAACTTGTTTACCGACATGTCTGGACGTCCAATCAAGTCGGCTGAGAAGGCCGTAGTCGTAGGTGACGACGTATTTGTAAGCGGAGAGATTGAGTACTATGATCTTGACGCTGCAGAGGTCCGAAGAGGCAGACAAAGGCAGAACGTAATTACAAGGGAAAACAACCCCAAGAAGTACGAGAAGGCTCTTAATAGATTTATTGCGTACAGCGAGTCTCAGGGCGTGGAGTTTGCAAGCATTGAAGATGCAGAGCAGGCATACGCCGAGCTGTCTGTGGAGTCAACTGTAGCTTTGAACAAGTCAGAAGTCGCAGCAAGAGCCGAAGCCGCTAAGGACAAGCTCAAGATAGACGACACCATTAACGGCAAGAGAAGAGGCTTTGTTGAAAGAGCAGTGTCTAAGGTTGCTGGGAACCAGAACGTATCTCTTAGAGATCAAATCAGAAAGAACCCAGAGAACTACTACAAGCCTCAGGTCCTCAAGGAGATAAAGAACAACCTCGCTGGTATGTCTAACCCTGCCTTGATCAGCATGATGAAAGAGGATGCTCTTGCTACCATCAGGAGCAGCGACGATGAGTACCTCGGAGTTCTGGCTGGGCTTGAGCTCATCAACAGGGCTATTAAGAACGGAGACACAGCTGCGATACCTGGACTCTACGAGGAGATGGGCAAGATTGGAACGTTCTTTGGCCAAGGCCTCAGACACTTTGCAGAGCTTAAGTCTGCGACACCAGTTACGCTCTATCAGTTTGTAAAGAACCTTGTGGAGAGCAAGGGCAACTCACTCACGGAGAATCAAGAGAAGGAGCTAGCAGGTATATCTTCTAGAGTGTTTGACGCACAGAAGAACTACCTCGCCGTAGAAAAAGAAGTGATGAGCAACAAGGCTGACGAATCAACCCTTGAAGAGGCTGTGACTCGACTTAAGGAAGCTCAGAGGGAGATGGATTCATTTACAGTTAGAACCGTAGAGAGAGACCTCGGAGATCTTCTTGTCCCCTTGATGCAGGGTAACCTCATTGTTGCCAAGTCCTTGGCAGTAAACATCTCGTCCAACTACATTCAAATGCTGCTCGGTGCGGGAGTAGATATCACATCGTATCCCATCGAAAAGGTATTGAACCTTTTGGGCATGAAGTCGGAGCCAAGGAAGCTTAGCATCCTTTCTTACATGAACGGGACAAAGAGGTACGGAAGTGCTACCAAGGAGTCGTTTCAGGATGCTATAAACGGTCAAGACCCTGAAGTTACAGAGTGGAGGCAGTACAGAGGCTTCGCTCCTTTCAGAGCCATGATGGCGGCCATGAGTTCTGATGCCTTGCCTCTTGACTCTAATACTGGGAAGCCATCCGTTAGACAAAGGTTTAAGCTTATCGCAGAGGGTACCCTAGGCATACCAGCTGAGATCATGTTTAGAATGCTTAGCCTTGGTGACTACAACGTAAGGAAGTACACAGAAGAGGTGTATCTGGACCAGCTTGGTAGAGGCATAGGTCTTAAAGGCGAAGCCCTTGCTAAGTTCAGGAAGAACCCAGGTCAGGCCGTAAAAGAGAAGGCTCAGGAGAGAGGCAAGAAGATGACGTTCCAGGACGACAGAGCTCTTTCTGATGCAGCTCAGGGTATGATAAGGGGCATTACAGACTTTGCGTCCAAGTTTATGCCAAGGTCGGCAGCCCAGCTGTTGGTGAGAACAAATGTTCCGTTTGTAAAAACCCCAACAAACATCCTTGACGAGACTCTGCAGTACCTGTCACCAGTGTACGCTGGCATGCACGTACTAAACGCAGTGGCTAAGGGTGATGCTAGATCAGCGTCTGAGTCCTCAGCAAAGGCCATCATCGGTGGCTCCGCTACATTTGTTGCTAGTTTGTTGATTGCCAATGGGTTGGCTAGCGGTAACGGCATGGACGACGATGAGAGCAAGATGCGGTCCATCATGTACGAGACCCTGCCTCCTAACTCGATCAATGCCTCTGGACTCAAGAGACTCCTGAAGGGAGAAGATCCAGCTTATCAGCCTGGAGACATCGTAGGAACGTACAGAGCCATGGGTCTGATAGGTCAGATTATTGGAACAACAGCGGCCACTACTACGCCTGAAGACGCACAAAAGATTGTTGAAAACCCGTTCTCTACCATGCAATCCCTAAGAAGGATTCTTGGCAACAATCAGTTTGGAGTTGTGGCAAACATCATGGACCAGTCCTTCTTGCAGGGACTGTCAGGCCTTACGTCTGTATTTACAGAGACCGATCCAAACAGAAGGGACAAGGCTCTTGATCGCTGGATGGAGAGCTCCTGGAGGGCTGTTACAGCTATTGCCCTCCCCAACCAGCTCTCATCGTTCCACAAGGCAACGAGAGAGTACATGCCAGCTTACTCTGACTTTGAAGTAGGAGAAGGTCGGATGATAAACGTCATCAAGGACCGCTTGTTCTTGCAAACCGACATTCCGCCCAAGGTGGACTGGAAGGGAGACCCTATCAAGCAGACACCAGAGGGCTCTAGTCCTTTCTTCTACAATGTCTTTGATGTGACTAACGCAAGGCAGGGGACTTCAGACCCAGTAACCATTGAGATGTACAGGCTTGCTATGGCTAACGAGGGGGTTCCTCCTTCTTTGGTAAGCTACCCCATGTATATCAGAAGAAGAGCTGTGGATGTCAAAAGATTCATCCCATCCTCTAGATCCATCAAAGGATTCTCTAGGGCATACAGCAACCTAGGCAAAGACTACAGCTTTGTAAGGGATGCAAACCAAGGCAACCTCAAGGAAGGATTCGACAAGGTGGAGCTATCGCCTCAGCAAATCAATGAGGTCATGACGCTAGTGGGTAAGGCTAGGTACGCTGATGTATCCAAGATTATCGCACTGCCTAACTACGCATCCGCTAAGCCAATCGAAAAGATTGAGGCTATAAACAAATACGTTTCAAACAATTACAACAGCGAGGTTGAGATCATGGACGGAAGATTCAGATCTCACACTGTAGCTATAATGGACATCATTCAAAAAGCATACGATGAGTACGAAGCAGAAGAAAATTAAGGACACCAAGCTTGGTTCTTGGCTCAAGTCAAAGGCACCAAACGTGCTGACAATTATGGGTGACGCTCTACCAGACAAAGGTGCATTGGGTATCGTCAAGAATCTTCTTGGCAGTGAGCCCGATGTAGATCCAGCCGAGGCTCAAGCCATGATTGACGCAGAGGTAAGGTTTCAGGAGAACGTAACTGAGCGATGGAAGGCTGACATGGGTAGCGACGTAAAGCTTGCAAAGCTTATCAGGCCAGTGACTTTGATAGCTCTTATGAGCATGTTTATGGTGACTATGGTAGCTGATAGCATGGACAACTGGGCATTTAACGTCAAAGATTCATACGTATCTTTGCTTGAGATCCTTATGTTAACCGCTTTCGGTGCATATTTTGCTGGTAGAACCATAGAGAAATCAAAGAGATGAGAGCTTTGTTGTTGATGCTGATGCCACTGTTTGCTACAGCGCAGACGGGATGGGTAAACGTAGAGTTCCAAGCTGACGCCTATGGAGGCGAAAGCACATGGGAAATCTACATGGTGGGTAGTGACAGCGTGTACGCTGCTGCTGGCCCGTTCGTCAACGCATCATACAACCAACAACTCGTGGTGCTTCCTGTTGGGGAGTACAACCTCGTGGTAAGCGATCAGTTTGGTGACGGCATCTGCTGTGAGTTTGGAGAGGGGTGGTTTGGCATAGAGAATACGTGCGGCGTCAGTGCCTTTGTGTATGACTTTGCTCAGGCTCAGATCACCATTCCGTTCGAAGTACTACCTTGCCCTCCACCCCTCGTAGACTGTATGGACTCAGAAGCCAACAACTACAACCCTGAAGCATATTTTGACGGAGAGAACTGCCAGTACGATGTGACGTTCAGGCTGGATCTTAATGGACCGCATCCGCCTGAAATAGACATCCCTGAAGTAAACGGGACTTGGAACGCATGGTGCGGCAGTTGTTCTCAGATGACTGATGATGACGGTGATGGGGTGTGGGAGCTTACCGCTTCCATACAGCAGGGTAGCTACCTATGGAAGTTCTCTGCAGACGAATGGGAGGTTCAGGAACAACCAGTAGGTGTTCTTGAGTCTCCTTGTTTTTTGTTCGATGAGTTTGGATATGTAAACAGAAACCTCGTAGTTGATGGTCCTGTGTCCCTGCCTCCTTTCTGTTGGGAGAGCTGCCTGCCTTGTGGGGCTGTGCCAGGATGCGTCAACCCTAACGCCAGCAACTGGAACCCTTGGGCCAACTTCGACAACGGCTCTTGCACAGGCTTAGGGGCTGAGTGCGAGCCTTGGCAGACAGAGATAGTCACTACGCTTATCCTCGACAACTACCCATCAGAGACGAGCTTCACCATACAGAACGTTACCTCTGACGAGCTAGTTATAGACCTGTCTGTAGGCCAGCTATCTGATGACATTGTAGGCGTTCCTCTCCTGTTTGCCACTTGTGCTACTACAGGCGACGAGCTAGAGATTGTCGTAAACGACAGCTACGGTGATGGACTGGGAGCCTCACAGTGGGGTGGTCAAGACGGGTACGCCATGGTGGAGGCCTGTGGAGATACACTTTGGTCCCTGCCTGTAGCTGACTTTGGATACAGCGTATCGTCTCAGTTTGCTGCCCCTCTATGCTTGGATGTAGATGACGTGGTTGGATGTGGTGACCCAGACTACGTTGAGTACAACCCAGACGCAACCATCTCTGTAGATCTATTGTGCGAGACACTGAAGGTCTATGGGTGTATTGACGACTCTTACTTCAACTACGACTCTCTGGCCAACACAGAGGACGCCATAGACTCCTGCTTTTACACCCTGACCATTACAGACGGGGTGGGTGACGGATGGTTTGGCAGCTGGCTAGGCATCTATCAAGACGGATGGACTTCTCCTCAGTACAAGATGGGGCCCAACGATGGTAACGATGAGTCCTTTGATGTGTACTTGTCGTCTGAGGAAGAGATTGAGATCTTCTTCTTTACGACTCCTCAGTCCCAGAACCAAGTGGAGCAGTGTGGATTCATGCTGATGGGGCCTACAGGGGATACGCTAATCGACGTAGCTCAGTGGAGCATGGTGCCATACCCTAACACCTACTCGGTGACCCCGTACTGCGGCAATACGTGCGAGCCATTTGTCTACGGATGCACAGACGAAGCGGCTCAGAACTACAGCAGCGTGGCGAACATTGATGATAGTGGATGCTACTACGCAGCGGGCTGCACACAGGCTGGGTACCTAGAGTACTACGAGCAAGGCTTTGAGGCTGACTACGATGACGGGTCATGCGTTACGCTGGCTATGTTCGGATGCACTGATGCTGAGGCACTTAACTACGACCCTGAGGCCAACGTAGACATTGACTCCTGTATACCTGTGATCGAGGGTTGCTTAGACATTGACGCCTACAACTACAACGAAGAAGCCAACACAGATGCTGACAACTGCGTGTATGACGCTGGCTGTGTAACAGGACCTGGATCACCATACTGGGCCAACGACTACTGCTACTCATGGGTGATTGAGGTAGACCCCTACTGCTGCGAGGTGGGATGGGATGCGTACTGCATCAACCTGTACGAGTACTGCGGGGACGGTGTGACCAACGTAACAATCCTAGACAACACAATCTGCGAGGTGAACCCCAACCCAACCAGAGACATAGTAAGGATTCAATCCCCTGCAGGGGCTGTTGCAACCGTATACAACTCGCTGGGCCAGAGGGTGATAGACCCCACGAAGGACAAGGTGATAAGCCTAGGTGACTTGCCTGACGGGGCGTACATGTTCGTGATAGACTACGAGGGCAGAAGAGTCAAAAAGAAAATCATCAAGCAATGAAGGTTAGAAAGAAAAAAAAGAAGGGAGGGGTAGACTACAGCGCACCATACAAAGGCGCCATGGGTAAGAGCATGAGCCGAGAAACGGCTAAGAAAATGTGGTCAAGCAAGGCTTCATCTGATGAGCAAAAGCTTGGGGTTAAACTCACTCAAGATGCTGATGGGAACTACATAGCAAGAACTAAGCTTTCATCAAAGGCATGAGATATATAGCAACACTACTGCTTCTTCTTGTCAGCGCCAGCGCATCAGGACAGGCAGTAAAGAAGGCCCTGAAGTTCGCTACGTTCTACACAGCGTTCAGCGGGGGGAACTCTATCTCAGATCAAGAGGTATTCTCTGTGGGTAACGGGCTCCAGACAGACGTACTCAAGACACCATTCGACTACTCCTTCACAGCAGGGGTGCGTAAGATCGCTCGCTTTGGATACGAGAACAGAGCCAACGCATTCTACAACGGCACGGAGAAGTCATACGGGGACGCTGCCACGATAGGCAAGGTGAAAGGATTCGAGTTCTTGTTTGAGGGTGACTACCGTAGGCAACAGGGAATCAACTACTTAGACCAAGACCACTTCCTACGCTACGTGGGTGAGCGATGGATCACCAAGGTAGAGTACCTGCAGGACGGGTTTGCAGACGTGAGCTACTTCGAGGGTTCGCAGAGGGTGAGAGCCAACCTAGGTAAGCTGTCATTGAATGCGGGCATCATGCAGCGCCTCTCAGAGCCATACGGGTACGATCCTTTGAACGAATGGGTTCTGGACAACAACCAGCTCCACTTTACCTCTTTGGCGCTACAGGAGGGCTATAATATAGACGTCAACACAGGGGAGTTCTTCAGCCCTCAGGGTGAGCTTGTGGCTAGCAGTTACGAAGTGTGGGAGGAAGTAGTTGTGCCTCAGGTACTTGACGACTACGTAAACAAAAAAAGAGGTGAGCTTCCCGATCAATGGGTGCATTCATTCGTTGTAGGGTTTGACTACTACCACTTCACAAAGGACTTCTGGGTGCACAGCTGGGGCAACCTGATCCCCTACCACGTAGATACAGACGGGGAATACTCCTACCACCGCTTCGTGAAGAGCGACCAATGGATGGATTACTCAGGAGGCCTTATCTTTGGTAAAAGATTCAACAGGAGTTTTGGTGTGTTTGCGGAGGGCAAGTACCACAAGTACTGGGACCGATCATGGCACGACTTCTCTATTGGCATTAACTACGTAATAATCTGACATGGCTCAGCAAATTGGGGAGGACACTAAGGTCACACTAGACCTAAAGACTATAGGGATGGCAGTCACAGGCCTGGGTGTCTTGATAAGCATGTGGTTTGCTTTGCAAGCTGACATCGCAGAGGCGAAAGAACTGCCTGAGCCGTTGGCCCCAGAGATTACACGCATGGAGTTTGACATGAAGGACCAGCTAGTCCGTCAGACAATCATGACTACCCAAGAAGACGTGACAGAAATCAAAGAGGACATGAAGAGGATCGAGGAGAAAATCGACCAACTAAAATGATCCATGAAAACAGTTGCCATTGCTTTATTTGCTCTGCTCTTTTCAACAGCAGTGTATGTTTCAATTCCTGTAGAGGAAAAGGTCTGTAAATCAGGCATTTGCGTGGTTGAGTTCAACGCAAGCTTTAACTCCAACAATAGTGTATCATGGATCGAAGACCTGAACGATTGCGCAACAAGCCGTGTAGACATTGTAGCTGCTCCAGATCTTCAGAGGGAGCACAAGATCGTAGTTGTGCCAACGATAGTAGTGTTCAGCGAGGGAGAGGAGGTAAAGAGATTCCAGGCCAACATCATGATGACGATGGAGGCGACCAAGGGGCAGGTTCAGGAAGCAGTTGACGAGGTCTTGATGAGCGACTTTTAACGGAAGACCGTTATATGCCCCTGCATGCTGACAACTTTAGTTGATCTATAGGTAGTCCCCCTGATCGTCCAGAGGTAAACACCGTCAGGCACATAGGAAAGGCCTCCCTCACCCATCCACTTGTCACGGGGATCATAGCTCTCCCACACTACAGCACCCCATCTGTTGTAGACCTTGCACTCCCATTTCCACCAGCAGTCAGGCTTTGTCACAGGCCTCCATGTGTCGTTCACGTAGTCACCATTAGGCGTAAAGACGTTGGACACGTATATACACGGGTCCTTGCAGTCGTCTACGTTGGGCGGCTCAGGAGGAGGTGGCCCAGAGGTATCAGTGGTGTCTGTTGTTTCTACAGGCTCCCATGGCTGTGGCTCGTTAGGCACTGGAGGAGGAGGCGGTCCACAGTTAGCCTCCATGGAAAACTCTAGCCAGCTGTTGGGTATGTCTTCATCTGGGTAGTCGCAACCAGCAATACCTGCGGAGCTACCGTCTAGAGTCTCACTGTCGTTGATCTGCCACACCGTAATGACCATGCAGTCCTGCATGAAGATACCTTCCTCAAGCGCTTGCTCCCAGCACTGTAGGGTACCACTTCCAGCCAGCGGGGTGTCCTCAACTATGTTGAAGGCTATCGTATCTCCAGTCTGATAGATGTTGTCGGGACCCTGTCCTATCTCAAAGCCAGGGAAGTCCAGAGGGTAGAGCAACAACATCCAGTCTTGATCCCCAAAGCAAGGCCAAGGACTCTCGTCTTGAGGAGGGTTGAACCCAAGGGCTAGGATAAACTCTCCGATGCTGTCAGACTCAGAGCAGCAGGCAC